>OMBQ01000769.1_pt1 | contig 32660 bp, 28 predicted proteins | sample 1674311 | NCBI WGS metagenome assembly OMBQ01 (sample SAMEA103958160, study PRJEB25191) | human gut metagenome | biome: human-associated habitat [ENVO:00009003]; feature: intestine environment [ENVO:2100002]; material: feces | place: Germany | collected 2013/2015 | reverse complement strand
CAACGCCATCGTTGATGCGCACAGCAGGAGTTTCGCGGTCGTCCGGTCCGAACGTGTTGTCCACGATCTTACCATAGACAAAGTAGCCTACGATCAGGAGCGCCAGACACAGTAAGAAACTAATCATACCAGAAACCTCCTTTTGAATTTCAGCCGCCGACAGCTTATGCCATACTGCGGCTATGACCGATCTCTGGCTTCATGTTAACACCTTTTTCATAATTGTGTTAATATTTTTTAGGTATAGTTCCCATATCAAAAAGTATATGGCCGCTTATTTTATTTGTTTACGCAAACTTTTATTTTGTGGCGATAACACGTTTTAATTCGTCGTTCTGTTTCTCAAAAACTTTCTCCCGGGAACGGTCAAGCCCGCCCCCGCCAAACTTTGCGCCGCCTTTTTGTGCACTTTGCTTAATCGTTTGCGATTTTCTCCCCAAAACGTGGGATTTGGGACGAAAAACACTCCCCGGCAGCGGGCTCGCCCTCTCCGTCATTGCTGACGCAATGCCACCTCTCCCAAAGGGAGAGGCTCTGGCGAAACCGCACACTTTGCAGTTCAACCGGAAACTATACCGCCATGCCAAGGGCTCTCCCTTTGGGAGAGCTGTCACCGAAGGTGACTGAGAGGGCGAGGGCGCTCCCCGCCGCGCGACTGTTTCCGCAGGAAACCAGCGCGGCAGCTGCCGTTTGCCTTTACGACCCCACCCGTGAAAAAGGGGTACAGAAACGCCCGCAGGCGTTTCTGTACCCCAAAATTTATAGCAGTTTGCGTTTTTAATGCACAAGCAACATCCGCAAACTGCATATCGCAAATATGCCGTTTTAATAGGCACTATTTTTGAAAATTGCGATAAAATAATTCTTCCGCTAAATATGCACAAAGCACACGCGGCGCGCATTTCAAATCTTCTTCCACCCGCTGTCCTTGATGGTGGCATCCGCCTGCTTGTGCAGCAGCTGCACAAACAGCTGCTCCTCCGGCTGCAGGGGCTCCCGCTCCGGGTACACCAGCACGTCCCGCATCTGCTGCTTTTGCGCCGGGCAGCTGTGCAGCGCCAGATGGTACTGCTCCAGCGCGCGCTGCGGCATGGGAGACGACCACATATAGGCCGTGGGCAGATTCTGCAAAATGGAGAACTGGCTGCACCGCTCGTACACATGGATGCGGCGGTTGGGGTTCACCTCCCAGCGGGAAGCGGTGCTCTCGTCCCCGGGCAGATGGGTGTCGCCGTGCAGCACCTCGATGTAATCGTTCAGTTCGTCAAGGTTCTGCACCTGCCGCCGCGCCAGCGGGCTGTCCTGACTGGTGAGCAGCAGGTAGGAAAACTCCATGATGGGCTCCTGCCGCAGGCCGTGGCGCTGACAGTAGCGCAGGTAGTAGTCCTCGTCCTCGGCGGCATAGCGCAGCAGCGCCATGTGGTAGCCCTGCCGCAGCACAAAGTCCAGAGCTTCAATGGCACCGCTCTCCCGGATATGTGCCCGCAGCTGCTCGCTGCGGGCTGCCTGCTGCAAAAAATCCACCGCCGCGTAGGAGGCGTAGGTGGCATGGGTCAGCACCACCCGCAGCTCGGCGCAGCTGCGCTGCTGATGCGCCTCCTGCTTCAGCTCGTCCACCTGCTGCAGCACCCGCTGCGCCTGCGCGATGAACCGCTTACCCTGCTCGGTGGGGATCATGCCCGTGGAGGAGCGCTCGAAAATGCGCACCCCGTATTCCTCTTCCAGATTTTTCAGCGCCTTGCTGACATTGGGCTGCGCCGCGTACAGCTGCTTTGCCGCCGCCGACACCGACCCCCATTTCATGATGGCTACCAGATACCGCAGTTCCGTAATATTCATGAACCCCTCCGCGTGGTTTGCAGTCGTAATCGTATTGTAACAATTTCTCCGCGCCGCTGTCAAGCGGGGGAGTTTTTTTGCCCTCAGCCGCCGGGCGGCGGGACGATTTGACGATTTAGAATGCGCTCCGCTTCGCTCTGCGCATAATCTGCGGAATTTGATTTTTATATTTGTGTTCCAGAAACGCCTGCGGGCGTTTCTGGAACACTTTTTCACCAGAGGGGTCGTAAAGATGAACGGCAGCTGCTTACCGTTACGACCCCTCCCGTAAAAAGGCAATTCTGGAAAATCCGCAGATTTTCCAGAATTGCGAATTAAAAATAATTTTTCCGCTGAACATGGCCAAAGCGCACGCGGCGGCCATTTCAAATCGTCCCTCTCCCCTTGCACCAAAGCACCCGGGTGCTATATAATAAGGAAAAACACAAAGGAGGGGCTGTACCATGCCGGAATACCGCGTGCTGCGCATTGACGAACAGCTGTACGGCTGCGAGGAGCTGCCCGCCGGGCAGCCGGTGCTGTGCGATGTGACCCTGACCGATGCCGCCGGGGCTGCCCGCATTCTGCCCTACCCGGACAAGGAGCTGATATGTCTTGGCATCGACGAGGGGGACACCGTCTGTCTGCTGCCGGACGGCACCCTGCACAAGCTGTAAGGAGTAATTTTATGCATAATATCTATTTCACCCGCCACGGCGAGACGGTATGGAACGTAGAAAATAAGATCTGCGGCATGACCGACAGCCCGCTGACCGCCCGCGGGCAGGAGCAGGCGCGGCAGCTGGGCGAGCTTGTCCGGGACAGCGGCCTGCACATTGACGAAATTCTGTACTCTCCCCTCTCCCGCGCCGCCGACACCGCAAAAGCCATTGCCGCCGCTACCGGTCTGCCCGCCCGCTGCGAGCCCCGCCTGCGGGAGCAGTGCTTTGGCAAGTACGAGGGTACGCCCCGGGATGGTGCGGAGTTCCGCATTTCCAAGACCCACTTTGCCGACCGCTATGTGGGCGGCGAAAGCATGATGCAGCTGGCGCAGCGCATCTACAACCTGCTGGACGAATTGAAGGCGGACACCGGCAAGACCTATCTGCTGGTAGCGCACAACGGCATTGCCCGGGTGGTGCACTCCTATTTTTACGATATGACCAACGAGGAATACGCCGCTGCGGGCATCAAAAACTGCCAGCTGGTGGAATATACCTTTTAAGGCTTTTCCCGATAAATAACCGAAAGGATTTTTATGCCAAAGAAAGCCATCCAATTGTCCGACCACTTTACCTATTCCCGCCTGCTGCGGTTCGTGCTGCCCTGCATCGGCACCATGCTGTTCACCTCCATCTACGGCATCGTGGACGGGCTGTGCGTTTCCAACTTTGTGGGCAAAACGGCCTTTGCGGCGGTCAACCTCATCATGCCGCTGCCGCAGCTGCTGGGCACTGTCGGCTTTATGCTGGGCACCGGCGGCAGCGCCATCGTAGGCATCACGCTGGGCGAGGGCAACCGGAAAAAGGCTGACCGCTATTTTTCCATGCTGATGCTGGCGGCGCTCGTCTCGGCCGGTGTGCTGGCCGTGCTGGGCATTGTGTTTCTGCAGCCGGCTGCCGTGCTGCTGGGCGCAAAGGGAGAGCTGCTGGACTACGCCGTGCGCTACGGGCGCATCCTGATGCTGGCGCTGCCGGGCTTCGCATTGCAAAATCTGTTCCAGAGCTTTTTTGTCACCGCCGAAAAGCCGCTTCTGGGCTTCTGGTTCACCGTAGGTGCAGGCTGCACCAATATGGTGCTGGACGCGGTAATGGTGGGTATGCTGCACTGGGGCGTGGAGGGCGCTGCCCTTGCCACCCTTATCAGCCAGCTGGTGGGCGGCGTGCTGCCGGTGTTTTATTTTATCAGCCGCAACAATACCAGCTGTCTGCACCTGTGCAGAACGCAGTTTTACGGCCGCGTGCTGTGGGATGCCTGCATCAACGGCTCTTCTGAACTGATGACAAGCCTTTCCATGTCGCTGGTCAATATCCTGTATAACTTCCAGCTGCTGCGGCTGGTCGGGGAAGACGGCGTGGCGGCTTACGGCGTCATCATGTATGCCGCCTTCCTGTTCGTGGCGGTGTTCGTGGGCTATGCCGTGGGCAGCGCACCCATCGTCAGCTTCCATTACGGTGCGCGCAACCATGCCGAGGTGCACAATCTCTACCAGAAGAGCCTGCGCCTCATCGCCGTGGTGTCTGTGACCCTGACGGCAGCGTCCATGGTGATCATTCCCTATGTGGCGCGCATTTTTGTGGGCTACGATGTCCAGCTGCTGGCGCTGACCAGCCGCGCGTTCCGGCTGTATGCGCTGTGCTTCCTCATCAAGGGCTTCAACATCTATGCGTCCTCCTTTTTCACAGCGCTGGGCGACGGCGTGACCAGCGCCCTGATCTCCTTTCTGCGCACATTTCTGTTCCAGATGGCCGCGCTGCTCGTCCTGCCCGCCCTCTGGGGCATTGACGGCGTGTGGCTGGCCGTCACCGCCGCTGAGCTTGCCACGCTGGCGGTGACCGTGGCGATGTTCCTTACAAAGGATAAGACGTTCCATTACCGAAAGGCGTAAAACAAAAAGAAGCACGCGGCTGCGTGCTTCTTTTTTGTTTATTCTGCTATGCACCTCACTCCGCTGCAAGGCGGACAAAGGGCGCGATGGCGTTGGCATCGCCGTGGCGGACGATGGAGTAGGTGATATCGCAGTAGGGCTGGATGGCGGTGCTCTTTTCCACGGTGGAGATGAGCAGCACCTGCAATTGCAGGCGGCGGAACAGTTCCATCATGGGGCGGATGCGGTCGCTGGTCATTTTACTGAACGCTTCGTCCAGCAGCACCAGACGGATGCTGTTTTCGCTCTTCTGGTAAATTTGCAGAAGGCTGGCGCAGATGGCCACATAGAAGGGTGCCTGATTCTCGCCGCCGGAGGAATCGCGGCTGACGCGGGACAGATACGCCCGCTGCCCGGTGACCTGATTGGTCACCTTGATATCGTAGTCCAGATAGGTGCGGTAGTCCACATAGTCCGAAAGGGTGGCACCGGCAGCAGTGCGTCCCTCCTGCCGGGCGCGGGTGTTCTCGTCCACGTCTGCCATGATCTTTTCCATCAGTTCGTCCACCTGACGCTCGTAGGCGGGGTCAGCGGTGGCAGCAAGGTTGTCCAGAGAATCGCCCTCGGTCATCTGCTGGTTGCCTTTATCGACGATGACCTGATAGAACGCCGCCAGCTGCGGGTCGCGGCTGGGTTCCAGCTCAAAACGGTAGACTTCCTCGCCGTAGGTCAGCTGCTCCATGACCTTGTTCAGCTCCCGGAACTGCCGCCGGGCGTTGAAGATATCGTCCTTCATGCGGAACAGGATATCCTTGCGGAAGCGGTCCTTGCAGTCCCGCTGCGCCTGCTCCAAGCGGGCGGCGTAGCGCTCCAAGTCGATGCGCACAAGGCTCTCATGCTGGGCGCGGTACTGCTCCAGCCCGGCAAGCCCCAGAGGATAATCGCAGACATAGCGCCGGTTGTATTCCCGCTGCGCCGGTTCCAGCGTGCTGTTCAGGTAGACGGTCAGGGCATCGTCCAGCTTGGCCTGTGCCTTTTCGGCAGCCTGCGCGGCGGCGCGGGGAGATTTGTCCGGCCCGGTCAGCGCCTGCTGACGGCTGCGGGAGAGCGGCTCCACCAGCGGGTGGGCGGCAAAGAAACTCTCTGCGGCCTGTGCGCTCTTTTCGGCGGTGTCCACTGCCTTTTGCTGCTCCGTCTCGCAGGAGGAGATCTGTTTTTCGCATACGCGCAGGTCGCCGCCGGTCTGCTCCACGGCGGTGCGGGCGGCTTCCCATGCGGCTTCGCGCACCTCTTCCTCCTTATACAGCTGCTGCAGCATGGGGTTCTCGCGGCACTCAGCCAGCTTTGCCGCCTGCTCGTCCACCGCCGCGCGGGCGGCGGTCAGGGCGGCGCGGGCGTCCCACAGAGCGGCAAGTTCTTCCAGCGTGGTGCCGCGCAAAAGGGTCTGGTACTGGCTGTAGGCGGCTTTCAGGTTCTGCTCTGCCTGTGCGGCGGCGCGCACTTCCTCGGCAAGGGCGTTCATCTCCCCTGCCAGTGCCCCGGCGCGGGCGCGGCGGGCTTCCAAGCCGATATAGCGCTGCGGGGTGCGCAGACGCTCCAACCGGAAGGGATGGTGGCGCAGAAGGTCCCGGGTGGCGCTGTCGGGGTAGTTTTCCAGCGTGTCGGGGGTGTCGCAGCAGACGATGCGGCGCAGGATGGTGTCGGCGTACTGCGCCGCCAGCGGGTTTTCGCTGGTGACCTGTGCCGCCAGACTGTCAGCAGGGGCGGTGTCGGCGCGGCGGTTGGCCTTGCGCAGACCCGGGGTGTCCAGCAGGCTGATGGGGCCCACCTTCTCCTTCAGCGCCACAAAGGCGCTCTTTGCGGCGGCGTAGTGGGCGGGCGGCACAAGGATATCGAACCGGCGGTCGCCCAGACAGGCTTCCACGCAGTCCTGCCAGCTCTCATCCTCCACGTTCAGCAGCTCGCAGAAGATGCGGGCGTCCGGCTCCATGCCCCGGCTTTTCAGCTCGGTATTCACGGCGTCCCGCACCCGGGTGGCGGCGTCGCCGTGGGGGTACACCCACTTGCCGCCGGACACGGCGTCCAGCTCGGCGCGCTTTTCGGTCTGCTGCCGCTGCAGGGCGGCGGTGTGCTGCCGGGCGGCAAAATAGGCTTCTTCCAGCGGCTTTTCCTGTGCGGTCAGCCAGTCGGTCAGGGCGGGCAGGGTGTCCGGGGTCAGGTCTGCCATCTTCTGCCCGGCGGCAAAACCGCTGCGGCGCAGCACCGCCAGCAGGTTGCCGGTCTTTTCGGCGGCTTTTTCGGCGGTGTCGGCGCGGCGAGCGGCGGCATCCAGTGCGGTCTGCCGGTGCGCCAGCTCCTCGCTGAGGGCATCCAGTGCGCGGCCCTCGCCGCTGGCACCGGCGGCGCTGTGGGCGGTCAGGTAGGCGCGGCGGGCTTCCGCTTCGGCGGTCTTGGCTTCGGCGTAGCGGGTGCGCAGCGTTTCCTGCTGGCGGCGTCCGGCGTCTACCCGCTCCTGCCAGACAGCCTTTTCCCCGGCATCGGCAGCAGCCCGCGCCAGCAGGGCGGCGCCCCGGTTCACAAGGGCTTCGGTCTGTTTTTCGGTGGCTTCGCGGCCGAAACGGACGATCTCGTCCAGCGCATCGGCGCGGGTCTGCGCTTCCGCCAGAACAGCGTGCAGGTTTTCCAGCTCCAAGCGGTCACCCTGCAAGGCTTCCAGGTCCAGCTCCGGCTGGGGCAGGATATACTGGTACAGAAACTCCCGGAAATTCGGGATCTCGTCCATGCTGGTGCCCATCTGGAACACCTCGTTGAACTTTTTGCCCAGCGGGCTGGCTGCGCGTCCGATGCCCAGTGCGCGGCATATTCTGTCCCGCGCTTCGCTGGGGCTGCGGGTGTAGGAAAGCCGCCCTTCGGCGGGCTTGAAGTCCTCCTTGGCGCTGGGCGCACCGGTGCGCGGGTCGATAAAGGGCAGCTGTTCCAGCGTGATGCCGTCCTCCGAGATATACCACGTCTGGTCGCCGGGGTGCAGCTCCTGCATGGGGCCTTCGGACTCCACCCGCACCGCGATGACAAAGCTGGTGTGCTTGACGCTGTCCCAGAACTCTGCCCCGATATACGCCACGGTGTGCCCCGGGCGGCGGTAGGCGTTTTCGCCGCGCTGCTTGGCGTGGACAGAGCCCTGCAGGGTGCGGCCGCTCTTTTTATTGCCCAGCGCATTGAAGTTGCGGTTGGTGGTCAGGCAGTAGCGGATGGCGTCCAGAATGGTGGTCTTGCCCACGGCGTTCACGCCGATCATATAGGTCAGGCGGGCGCAGTCAAAGGTGGTATTTTCAAAGTTGTGCCAGTTGATAAGTTTCAGGCGCTTGAGTTCGATCATGCTTCACCCTCCCCTGCTTCCATGTCTGCGCCCTCCGGGCGCTCGTACAGGCCAAGCTCGGTGCGGGTGCGGGCACTCTCGGCGGCGGCATCCGCAAGGTCAGCGTCCGGCAGCGCCAGCAGCACCGTGGGGAACACCTCGATGCGGCTGTCCAGCCCGGACAGCCGTCCCACCGGCCGCGCCAGATTGTACCGGCGCAGGGTGCGCATGAGCTTTTCCAGCGTTTGCTGATCCAGCTTGCGGGGCAGGTTCATCTTTTGCAGTTCGGCCTGTACTTCTTCTACGGTCACCAGCACCTCGTCTGCGCTGGCGGCAAGGCTTTCCCGCTTTTGCAGGTACAAAAGCCGCAGCACCAGCAGCAAAATGCTCTCGTACTTGAGCAGCCGTGCCTGACTGCCCTCGTGCTCGTTGACCAGCGCCGCCGCCTGCATGGGTGCGGGGTATAGCAGCACCGCGTAGCCCAAGGGCTTGAACACCGCACGCACCTCGTTGAGGTGATCCTGAATATACAGATATTTTGCCCGCTGTTCCTCTACGCAGCCCAGCACGAAGCAGTGGTTGAGCAGATAGTTTGCGGTCTCTTCCAGCAGATCAATGGTTGCCATCCGTGTTTACCTCCTTGCGGCGGGTCAGGACAAAATCCTGAAACCGGAAGCCGCCGCGCTCCACCCAGTTTCCGGTCAGGGTGATATCATACTCCCGGTGCGGCGACTGGGAATAGGTGTGCAGGCCGATGATGCCTGTAAAATCGTTGGGGTATTCCTCCACAAGGGTGGAAGCGTTCACCTGCGGGCGGGCAGCCAGCGCCTGCCGCGCCAGCAGCGCCACGTTTTCCTCGGTGACGGCAAGGCGGGCGTAGTCCAGCAGCAGCTGCTGCTCCTGCCGCAGCCGTTCGGGGTCAAGAGGTTCGGTGCGCACCGGGGCAAGGGGCGCTTCGGTGCGGGGCACGGCGGGGGGATACAGCGGCTTTGCGCCGAACACTGCCGCCGGGTACAGGTGCAGCCGCGCCGCCACCGGGCCGTCGTCCGGTTCAAACAGCTGCTCCGGGCTGCGGATGTCCTCCGCATAGCGGCGCAGCAGGGCGGTGACGCTGCCCTGCGCCGAGCGGTCGCTCAGCAGCAAAAACTGTGCCCGCTGCACCGCCCGCTTGCGGTAGCGGATGTGGCTGGCGTCGATCTCCTTCATCAGGGTGCTCATCTCTTCCAGCGCGTCCCGCTGCTGCTGGATGAGGGCACGCACCCGGGGTGCAGCTTCACCGGGGGCGCAGCGCTCCACCCGGGCGTAATCCAGCGCCAGACGGGGCAGCTGGTTCTGCTCGCAGTCGTCCAGTTCTTCTTCCAGATAGGCGCGGTAATTGAACAGGTTATCGCTGGTTTTAAAGCGGTGGTACGCCGCCGCCACCACCTTTTCCTCGTACTGGTCGAACAGTTCCAGCACCTCCTGCGGGGTGCGGTTATGGGTCAGGCGGTCGATATAATGCCCGATGGAAGCGTTGAGGGCGCGCAGGGACTTGTTCAAAGTCTCAAGGTCTGCCGCCACCTCCCGCAGCACGTTCTCGTAGGGGCTTTTTTCCCGCCCGATGCTGCCCAGCAGCTGCCACGCCTTGTACAGCTTGCCGGTGTAGGTGACCACCCGGGGGTTCAATATCTCTTCCAGCGCATCCAGCAGCGGGGTGACCTCCGGCATAAAGGCAAGGGTGGGCTCGCTCTCATAGCTGCCGGGCTGCTCCTCCAGCCAGCCGGTGCGGCGCAGACGCAGCAGAAAGCCCACTGCCAGCGTGTGGGGGTCGCGGGTGGGCTGCTCGTCCTCATCGCCCGCGCCGTCGGCGTCCAGCGCCAGCGGCTTTGCCAGCGCGGCAAAATAATCCTCGGCACGGGAGACGGCTTCGGCGCGGGAAATGCTGTAATCTGCCGTATGGCGGCACTCTTCCCAGAGCAGCAGCAAAAGCTCTGCATAAAACGCCCGGTTGGACCCCGCCAGCGGGCGGAACAGCCGTGGGCTGACCAGTTCAAACAGCTGCATGGAAACGTCCTTTCTGTGTGAGTTCGATACCCTTTTATTGTACCACAGTGGGCGGGATTTGTCACAAAAAGGCGAAAAAAAGCAAACTCCCTCAGTCAAAGCCTGACGGCTTTGCCAGCTCCCTCGGGGAGGGAGCCTCTGGCGCACCCGGAAACTTTGCACTCTAGCCGGAAACTGTACCGTTATGCCAAAGGCCCCATCCCAGAGGGGGCTGTCGAGCGAATGCGAGACTGGGGGAGTTTCTTCGGGAGCGCCTGAGAGGGCAGCAAAAAAGCCCGCCGGGCAGGCGGGCTTTGGGAGCGTATTTCACCCCAGCACTTTGAGGGGAGAATTTTCCACCCATAGGGTATCGTCCAGCAGGCGGGTGACCGCAAGGCGGCCATTGGCGGTGACCCGGGCAGGGTCAAGGGCGTAGAAGTCGCTCTCGGTCAGGTTTTCCGGGTCGGCAGTGGACGAGATGCCCGCCACGCACACCCAGTGGCCGTAGGTGCTGCTGGTGGCAATGTGGGGGTAGTTCACCTCGTCCCAGCCGGAGGAGGTCAGGTGGTATTCATAAGTAGAGGTGCGGTTTGCGTGGCGCTTTACCCCGCTGACCGTGGTATTTTTCAGGTGCACGATCACCGGACGCCCGGCGGCAAGCTCGTTGTACAGCTTTTTCAGGCACTCGGCGCGGGTGCCGGCGTACCCCGTGTAGCCCGCAGCGGACCACACCGCACCGTTTGACCACATCCCGCTGCCGGAGCAGACCTTGCCGTCCAGAATGGTGCGGGCGTAGCGCAGTGCGTACAAGCTGCACTTGCCGGAGGTCTGGTTGCCGATGGATAGGATGTGGCTGGTGTCGAAGCTGAGCAGCCGGATGCCGTTTTTCTCCTTCAGCTCAGCGGCGTGGGCACGGGGCAAAAAGGCACACAGCAGCAAAACCAGCGCCAGAACTGCCGCCGCCAGCCGCTGTGCCGCGCGGGCGGGACAGTGTTGCATGGGTACTTCCTCCGAGTTCGTTTCAATCTGGACATGATTTTACCACTAAAACGTGGTGAAAATGTGTAAAAAGGCAAAATAGAGGTTCGACACAACATATGTCCAAATTTAAGTATTTCCGTGCCCGGCAAAGCCACGCCGCCGGGGCGGGGACAAGGGCGTTTGAAAAGTTGTCGACAAAATCAGCCTGAAAATATACCAGAACTGCAACAAACCCGACCTGTTTTCATCCTTTTTCACGAAACTGTTTCAGGAAGTTTAGCTATATTCCCGATTGACAAAACCGTCACCGGTCGGATATAATCAGGGCAGAAAGGCGACAACGGTTGCGCAAAGTCTTTCCGAAAAAAGAAACATAACCACAAAAAGCTGATTGGAGGGATACCCTTATGAAGAAACTTTCAAAGATCGTCGCTCTGCTGCTTGCAGGCGCAATGGCCATGCTGATGTTTACTGCCTGTACCGGCGGTGGCGGCAGCAGCGAGGATAAGGAAGCCGAAGAAAAGGTGATGAGCCAGATCCGCGGCAAGAGCACCAGCGCCGCAAGCCTGCAGAATGATAAAGACCTGCAGAAGGTCGCTGCAGCCCATCTGGATGAGGATCTCAAGGGTGGTATCAGCATCTTTGGTCACAAGCTGATCGGCGATGTTCACGTTGAAGGCAAGGACAAGGAATACCTGACCATCACTGTGACCGCAAACTACACCTACACGGATACGATGCTCAGTGCCATCCTGACCGAGATCTCCAAGAAGGTATCGACTGATGCCAATGTGGATATCCAGCAGAGCGGCAGTTGGTCTAAGGTCGGTGTCGTTGTCAAGACAAGCAACACCAAGAGCTATGTCGGCATCGCATTCCAGATCAAGAACCCCAACCCCCAGAAATAAAAGAGTAGTCAATCCTTTCGTTCCCCGGAGAGCAGCCGCCCTCCGGGGCTTTTTGCGCCTTGTACCCGCTCAGTCACGCCCTTTGGTCGCCCCTCCCCGTGAAAAGGCAATGCCGGAAGATCCACAGATCTTCCGGCATTGCAAATTTAGAATAATTTTTCCGCTGCTTATGCGCACAGCACACGCGGCGCGCATTTCAAATCGTCTTTTTTAATACCCCTTTACCGAGAACCCGCGCTCCCACGGGTCGGGCGGGATGTCCTTTTGGCGGATGCCGGTGATCTGGATATAGTCGCTTTTCTGGATCATGGCGAACAGGGTGAGAAATTTGTCCGGGTCGCCCTGCACTTCCAGCGTCACGCTGCCGTCATCCTCGTTCTGCGCCCAGCCGGTCAGGTCAAGGGTCTGCGCGGCGTACCGCGCACGGTAGCGGAAGCCCACTCCCTGCACCTGCCCGGTGATGGTGTAGCGCCGCCGCACTGTGCCTTCCGGCAGAACGGGCGGGGTGCGGTCCTTTTTGTTTAAAAAGTCGAACATAGCATTTAAACCTTTACCGGGCTCGCCCTCTCCGTCATTGCTCCGCAATGCCACCTCTCCCAGAGTGAGAGGCTTTGGCAGTCCATGCAACGTTTGCTGTTTTGCCAAGGGCTCCCCCTTTGAGGAAAGACTTCCCCCGCACCGGGGGAAGATGTTGCGTAAGCGACAAAAAGGGGAATCTGTCGAGCAAAGCGAGACTGAGAGGGCGAGGAAGCTTTCCTTTCCCTCAAAGCTCCTGATAAGCGGTCATCAGAGCGGGAATGAACTGCTTTTTGCGGCTCACCACGCCCGGCAGCGTCCAGCTGGCATCGGCGGCGGGCTGGGTCTCAAAGCCGTCGGACAGCACCTCGGCGGCATAGCGTCCGTTGCAGATGACCACGCTCTCCTCCTTGGGCACGTCGGTCAGCAGCATATAGATATCTTCCACATTCTGCTTGTTGCGTGCTTCCTCGAGATACGGCTTCAGCAGCGCCTCGGCGGCGGTCAGGTTCTTACGGGTCATATAGCTGCCCTGCGCCACGCCAAAGCGGATATCGCCGCACATGAACACCTTGAAGTCCTGCAAAAAGACCTCTTCGGCGGTCTTGCCGTCCAGCTTTTCGCCGGCTTCAAACATTTCGTTGGCAAACTCGTTGATGTCCACCCCGGCAATTTTCGCCAGACGGTTGGCGGCGTTCACATCGATGGGGGTGCAGGTGGGGCTGCGGAATACCAGCGTATCCGACAGGATGGCGGCCAGCAGCAGACCGGCTGTCTTTTGCGGGATGGTCACGCCGTTTTCATCGTACATCTGGGTGACGATGGTGGCGGTGCAGCCCACCGGCTGGTTGCGGAAGTACACCGGGCCGCTGGTCTCCAGACTGCCGATGCGGTGGTGGTCGATGATCTCCAGGATCTCGGCCTGATCAAAGCCCTCCACCGCCTGTGTGGCTTCGTTGTGGTCCACCAGAATGATGCGGCGCTTGCGCAGGTTGATAATGTTGCGGCGGCTGATCATGCCGCAGTACTTACCGTCTGCGTCCAGAATGGGGAAATACCGGTGGCGCACCTTTGCCATCACGCGGGTGACGTCTGCCACCGGGCTGACGAGGGTGAATTTAATGATATTGTCCCGGGTCATGTAATAGGAGATGGGTGCACACTGGCTGATGAGCTTTGCCGCCGCATAGGTATCGCAGGGGGCGCTCATAATGGCTACGCCGGTCTCGGCGGCAATATGCTGGATGGTGCGGCCTACCTTTGCGCCGTTGCAGATGATGATGAGAGAAGCTTCCTTCTCGATGGCGCAGAGCTGGCTTTCGTAGCGGTTGGTCAGGATGACGATATCACCCTTTTCCATGCTGCTTTCCAGCATTTCCGGGGTGGCGGTGCCAATGCGGATGTGACCGGTGGTGCACACTGCGTCCTCGCTGCCCACCACCATGGTAGCGCCCAGTGTTTCCAGAATATTGCGGTAGCTGGTGCGGCTCTTGGCAAGGATGCCGGTGTCGAACAGGTCCATGTTGGCGGTGGCGATATCCTTCACCGTGATAACGCCCTGCAATTCGTCCTCCTCGCTGGTCACGGCAAGGGTGTCGATCTTCTGGTCGCGCATGATCTCCCACGCCTTGCGCAGGCTGGTAGAGCCGGGGATGCCGGGGATCTGCCGGTAATCCACGTCCCGAATTTTAGGGTTGACATCGGTGCACATCCGGGGCGGCGTGACCCCGAACTTTTTCAGCACGAATTCTGTTTCCTGATTCATCTTGCCCGCACGCCGGGCTTCGCAGACCAGATCACTGGTCTTGTTTTTCAGCTCTGCATAGGCAATGGCAGAGCAGATGGAGTCGGTGTCCGGGTTGCGGTGCCCGATGACAACGACCTTGTGCGCAGTTTGCTGCATAGTTTACCCCCTTATGGGTCCTCAACTTCTTATCATATATCTTATCATTTACCAACAGCGCCCCTCTCCTGCACAGCGGGGCGGGCTGCAACCTTATTTTAACACAACTGCGTCCGGGGGTAAAGGGCAACAAACGGCTTGACCTGACCGGCAAATTGCTTTAAGCTTATAGAAAATATTGCTGATACGGAGGAATCCCCCATGAAAAAGCTTTCCCGCCTGCTGCTTGTCCTCGGCCTTGCGCTGTGCATAAGCCTTACCGCCTATGCCGAGGATGCGCCCGCTGCCCAGCCCACAGCCAAGGAGCCCCGCACCCTGACCGCCCGCACCGGCACCGAGACCTCGCTGTGGAACGCCTACGCCTTCCTTGCCCAGCACGGCACAGCCTACCGCTTTGCCCCCTGCGCGGTGCAGACCCCGGCAGACGCCGCCGGTACCGCCCCTGCCGAGGATGCCGTGGCGGTGCTGCGGCTCTACACCACCTATGTGGAAAAGGATACGCCCGTCAACATTGACGGTCATGTGTTTCTTGCGGTGACCAACAACACTGACGCCGACCTTGCGGTGGGCGGGCTTTCCATTGCGCCGGGCACCAGCATTACCATGGGCACCCGGGGCAACAACCGGGAGCACGCCGGGCTGTGGTACAACGTCGAAAGCTATAATACGCACTATCTCCCGGATTTTTATGTCAACCTGACCTGTCTGCAGCTGTCCATGAACGCGGAGCAGCTGGCAACTGTGAACGCCGCCCTTGCCAAGGCGGACAAGTGGTCGGCATGGCATAACTGCGCCGCCTTTGGCGCGGCGGTGTGGAACACCGTGTGCACCGACAAGGTAGACCCCGGCACTCCGCCTACCCCGGCAAGCCTTGCCGCCAGTGTGCGCAGCTGCACCGGCAAGTGGAATGCTGACCCGGCAGTGCCCTTTGACTACGTTGTTTACTACGGCTACCCTGCCGTGCCCAGCAAAGAATTTGCCTGAGCAGGGAAATTCTTGTATACATCACTTGCATTTCGACCGCATCCGCTGTATGATAGGGGTATTCGAGCTTTTTTGTCATTTGCAACGGAGGACAGCATGAAATCGTCCAAATTCACATCCACTCCCCTGTTTCCACGGCAGGCGCTGGTGGCGCTGCTGCTGCCGCTGATCGCGGAGCAGGCATTAAGCGTGACCATTGGTCTGGCAGATACCCTGATGGTATCCTCTGTGGGCGAAGCCGCTGTGTCCGGCGTGAGCCTTGTGGACAGCTTCAACACCCTGATGATCCAGATCATGAGCGCACTGGCGACCGGCGGTGCGGTGGTCACCAGCCAGTACATCGGCCATCAGGAGCCAAAAAACGCCAAGGCGGCGGCTGCGCAGATTTTATTCGTGCTGTCCAGTTTCAGTGTGCTGGTGGCGGCGGTGGTCATCGGCGGGCGGCACGCCATCCTGCGGGGCATCTTCGGCTCCATTGACGCGGACGTGATGCACTACGCCGAGACCTATTTTCTGCTTTCGGCGCTGAGCTACCCCTTCATCGGCCTGTACAACGCCGGTGCGGCGCTGTTCCGGGCGCAGGGCAACAGCAAGATCAGTATGCTGTCCAGCTTGGTGATGAACGTGGTGAACATCGGCGGTAACGCGGTGCTGATCTACGGCTTCGGCATGGGGGTCATGGGCGCGGCGCTTGCCAGCCTTGTGTCCCGCGCCATTGCCTGCGCGGTGGTGCTGTATCTGCTGCAAAAGCCGGACTGCGCGCTGCGGGTGGACAGCCTGCGGGCAATGGCGCCGAACGGCGGGCTGATCCGGCGCATCCTGCGGGTGGGCATCCCTGCCGGCATCGAGAACGGGATGTTCCAGATCGGCAAGCTGTCGGTCTCCAGCCTGACCTCCACCCTTGGCACGGCAGCCATTGCCGCCAATGCCGTTGCCAATACCACCACCACCTTTTTGAACATCCCCGCCAACGCCGTGGGCATGGCTGCCCTGACCGTGGTAGGCCAGTGTCTGGGCGCAGGCGAAAAGGAACAGGCGGTGTACTACTCCCGCCGCCTGATGCTGACCGCCTACTGCGGCGCGTGGGTGATGAACCTGTCGGCGTTCTTCTTCGCCAACCGGTTCGCGGTGTCCCTGTTCAACCTCTCGCCGGAAGCGCAGGCCATGGCGCTGGACATCATGGTGTGGTTCAACATTGTTTCCCTGTTCGTGTGGCCGTCCAGCTTTACCCTGCCCAACATCCTGCGCGCCGCCGGTGATGCCCGGTTTACCATGACCGTGAGCATCGTGTCCATGTGGACGTTCCGGGTGGGCTTCTGCTATCTGGCCGTGCTGTGCTTCGGCGGCGGGCTGCTGAGCATCTGGATGGGTATGTATCTGGACTGGGTGTTCCGTTCGCTGTGCTTCTATCTGCGCTTCCGCCGCGGCAGCTGGCTGGAGCAGAGTGTGATCTGAATTTTTTACCATCCACCCCTTTGCCGGTCTGTGAAAGACCGGCGAAGGGGTGGATTTTTTCTTTTTGCAGGAAACCGCCGCTTTGATTCGTATTATCAATAGAAGAACGATGGTATTTTTTACAAGTTCCACAAATTATTTTTTCAGCACTTGACAAAGTTTTCACCTTTCGTTCTTGCAATCTTCATCGTTCGGGCGTATAATTTCTCAATGCTATCAGACTTTGCTCTTCTGCAAAAGGAGGCTATTCTATGAAACGCAGCTGGCTTGCGCGCCACCCGGTCGGGTTCATGGCGCTGTATTCTATATTTTATCTTTCCGTTTTTCACTATCTGGAGTCAAACGTCCCCCTGCGCAGCATTCTGGTGCACTGCCGTCTGGACGATCTGATCCCTTTCTGCAAATATGCGGTGATCCCCTACTTTGCATGGTTCGTATGGATCCCCTTCACCCTGTTCTATCTGCTGTGGAAAGCCCCGCGTGAGGACTTCTGGCGGCTGTGCCTGCCGCTGTTCTCCGGCATGACCATTGCACTGGCCTGCTACGCGGTGCTGCCCACAGCGCTGGACCTGCGCCCCTACTGGGTGCCGGGCAGCGACATCTTTGCGCGGGTGGTGCGCTTTTTGTACCGCACCGACACCGCCACCAACGTCTGCCCTTCCATCCATGTGTTCAACTCGGTGACACTGCTGCTGGCGTACTACCGCAGCCATATCTTTGATGCACCGCGCCGCCGCTGGATGCGTCCCGCAGCCGCTGTGCTGTGCATTTCCATCGTCTGCTCCACCGTGCTGCTCAAGCAGCACAGCTGCATCGATGTGGCCTTGGGTGCGCTGCTGGCACTGGTGCTGGACAGTGCCTTTACCGCCGCCGAGCGCAGCCAGCTGCCCCAGGTGCGGAGAGCATAAGGAAGAAAGAAAAAGCGACTCCTGTCAGCGCCTTTGGCGCTGGCAGGAGTCGTTTTTTCATTTCCTTTTTTAAAACAGCCCCTCGGGCAGGCAGATATCCTGCTTGGGGACTTTTGCCCACACAAAGTCCGGCACAAGGCTTTCCGGGGTGCGGGGTGCCGGCTCCGGCTGCAAGCCGTAGGCATACGCCAGCTTACCGATGATCTCCGGGGCGGTGTACTTTGCCCGCAGGTTTTCAAGGCTCTGGTCGCCGTCCCGCTTGGACAGCCGCCGCCCGTCCGCTGCCAGCAGCAGCGGGCAGTGGGCAAAACGGGGCGGCTGCAGACCCAGCAGACGGTACAGGTACAGCTGCCGCGCTGTGGAGGACAGCAGGTCTGCCCCGCGCACCACCTCGGTGACGCCCATGCGGGCATCGTCCACCACCACTGCCAGCTGATAGGCAAACACGCCGTCTGCCCGGCGCAGGTAGAAATCACCGCAGTCCCGCAGCAGGTTTTCCGTGTGGGTACCCATGCAGCCGTCCGTAAAGGTGATGACCTCGTCCGGCACCATCAGACGGTAGGCAGGGGCTTTCTTTTTGCGCTTTTCCGCAATTTCCTCCGGCGTCAGTCCCCGGCAGGTACCCGGGTAGATGACGTTGCCGTCCGAGGTGTGGGGTGCGCTGGCGGCGTGCAGCTGGGAGCGGGAGCAAAAGCAGGGGTACACCAGCCCCCTCTGCTCCAGTTTGCGGTAGCTTTGGGTATAGATGTCCCCGCATTCGCTCTGGTAATAGGGCGCGTGTGCACCGCCGGTGCTGCCGCCCTCGTCCCATGTAAGCCCCAGCCACGCAAGGTCCTGCTCCAGCAAGTCGGCATAAACGCGGGGGCAGCGCTCGGCGTCCAGATCCTCGATGCGCAGCACGATGCGCCCGCCCTGACTTTTTGCGCTGAGCCACGCCAGCAGGCTGCACGCCAGATTGCCCAGATGCAGCCGTCCGCTGGGGCTGGGCGCAAAGCGCCCGGTGACCGGGCGGTTTTGGGATACAGGGACTTGGTTTTGCATGGGTGTGCTTCCTTTCGCTTTTACTGGTTTTTTCTCATTATAAGCCCTAGCTGTGCAAAGGTCAATGCGCATAAAAAAGCCGCCGCAGGCGGCAATGCCTGCGGCGGCTGTAAGGTCGGCTGCTCAGTGCAGCTCCGGCCAGTAGCCCTTGTTGGCTTCGATCATATCGTCCAGAATGGCCTTGGCAACGTTCATGCTGGGCACAGTCTTGTTCAGGGTGAAGGCCTGCAGCACCTTCTCGTAGCTGCCTTCCACGCAGCCCTCTACCAGCAGCTTTTCGCTGTTGAGCTGCTGCATCATCAAGCCCTGCTGGAACAGCGGGATGTTGTCCCGGGCAATGACCTCCGGGCCGTTCTTGCCGATGTAAGCGGGCAGCTCCACCATTGCGTCATAGGGCATATTGGGGATCGCGCCGCGGTTCTCGGTGATGATGAGGAAGCGTGCCTTGGTGTCGTTCTTCAGCGCAGCGGAAAGATCTGCGATCCAGTCGCCGTGGCTGCCGGCATAGAAGGTGTTGGCGTCCACCTCGCCGGTCTTGAGGTAGTGGTCGATGCCGTCGAACAGGTTCTTTTCGCGGGTCTCCTCCACCTCGTTGGCGCGGGTGTGGTTCGGGTCCGAGTGCTCCACGAACTCCTTGGCCTGCAGATAGTAGTTCAGGTAGGTGTTGGGCAGGTACTCCGGGAAGTTTTCCATGATCTCGTACTCGCCCTTCCACACATAGTACCAGCTGCCCTTGGTGTGGCGGTTCTGGTTGCTGGAGGAGGTCAGCGCACCCATGCCCTTGAGGTAGCTTTCCGGCAGAAGGATCTTGTTCTCCTTGATGTAGGCGCGCAGCTTGGGCATCAGATCCTCGCCGTGGTACTGGATGGAGGTGAACCAGCCGAAGTGGTTCAGGCCAAAGTAATCGTAAACGATCTCCTTCTTGTTCTGGATGCCCATGGCAGCTGCCACCACGTCAATGATGGCGATGGGCATATCGCAGATGTTGATGATCCGTGCCTTCGGGCGCAGCTTGCGGCAGGCTTCGGATACGATGGCGGCGGGGTTGGAGTAGTTCAGGATCCAGTAGTCCTTCTTGGCATACTTTTCCACATCGTCGATCAGCTTGATCATGGGGAAGATGGTGCGCATTCCGTAGGCCATGCCGCCGCAGCCGCAGGTCTCCTGTCCCACGCAGCCGTGGCGCAGAGGGATCTTTTCGTCCTGCTCCCGCATGGCGTAGCCGCCCACGCGCATCTGGGCAAACACAAAAGAGGTGTCCGTGTAAGCCTGCTGCACATCGGTGGTGACCACCAGCTTGATGTTGGTATTCAGTTCCTTGTGCAGGACCCAGTCCACCACAACGGCAACCTTGTCCTGCCGCTCCTTGTTGATGTCGAACAGACGGATCTCGTCCACTTCCAGTTCTTCCCGGCGCAGGGCGATGGATTTGACGATACCGGCGGTAAACGTGCTACCGCCGCCAGCAATGGTAATGACCATAGTTAAACGCTCCTTTTTTGTATTTTTCAGGTTAGCCCGGCGCAGTCCGCCGGGGCGCGGAAAAGCGGTTTACTGGTTTTCCAGCTGTGCTTCCACAGCACGCTTGATATCAGCTACCTGCAGACCGTAAACGATCTGGATATCGGTACCCTTTTTCACGATGCCGCTGTTCGGCAGCTTGTTGATGGCAGCTTCGTCCAGCTTTGCGGGGTCCTTGATGTTTACCCGCAGACGGGTGAAGCAGTTGTCCACCGACAGGATGTTCTCCTTGCCGCCCAGACCGTCGATGACGCACTGCACCTCGGCGGCGTTCTTCACGCTTGCCTTCTTGGCGGGTGCATCGCTCCCCGCGGTCCCGGTGCTCACCTCTTCCCGGCCGGGGGTGTGCAGGTTGAAAGCCTTGATCAGCAGGGTGAACACCACAAAGTACACTGCGATCTGGCACAGCGCCAGCAGGTACAGGGTGGGATAGTTGGTCTTATCTGCACCGGCGGAAAGGTTCATCAGAATCGAGCCGAGGAGGTTGGTGGTAAAGCCGGTGACATGGAAGATGTGCAGCAGCACGATGAACAGGCCGGAGATGCAGGCGTGTGCCACCCACAGGATGGGGGCAGAGAAGCAGAACATGAAGTCCAGCGGCTCGGTGATGGATGCCAGAGAAGCGGTAAAGGCCAGCGGCACCAGAACGGCAGCGGTCTTTTTGCGGTTCTCCTTGCGGGCGCAGAAGATGAAGGCCGCCACGATGCCAAAGTAGCCGAAGGTCTTGGTGAAGCCGGTGTACATCCACACGATGCCGTCCGAGAAGGGCAGACCCATGCTGTACTCCATCATCATGACGATGTAGGAGCCGGTGTAGGTGGCATCGCCCACGGTCAGGCTGTTGCCCAGTGCAGAGAACTGGAAGGGGGTATAGATGAGGTGGTGCAGGCCGGTGGGGATGAGGAAGCGCTCCAAGAAGCCGTACAGGAACAGGCCGAAGTTGCCGGAGGTGGCGATCAGATCGGTCAGTGCGCTGATCACGTTCTGCACCGGCGGCCAGAAGAAGCAGGAACCAAAGCCGAACAGGATGGAAAAGACCACCATGCAGGTAAAGGACCAGCGGTTGCCGGAGTAGATCTGGGTGATGATGCCCTTGAACTGCTTTTCACAGGTGCGGTTGTACACCCAGCCGCAGACCAAGCCCAGCAGGATGCCGCCGAACACGCCCATGTCCACCGTCTGGATGCCGAACACGGTGGACTGACCGGTGCCGTACAGACCCACCATCGGGTCAGCCTCTGCCAGCATACCCAGCTGGGTCAGGGTGACGTTGCCGGCGGTCAGGTACATAAAATAGCTCATCAGGCCGATGATGGCAGCCTGCTGCTTGTTCTTTTTGGCCAGCGCCGCTGCGACGCCCACGCAGAACATCAGGCTGAGGTTGTTGATGATGACCATGATGCAGTTGTAGATCAGCTGCCCCAGCAGCTTGATAGGGGTCCACTGCAGAACGGGGATCATCGCACTAAGGCTTGTGCTGGTAAGCAATGCGCCCAGCACAAGGATCAGGCCTGCTGCCGAGATATACGACAGCGGTGAGAGCATGGCTTTGGAGAACTTTTCCAAGCCATTCATGACTTTTTCTTTCATCGTGTAATACTCCTCACTTTTTGACTTGACTGTTTTGGGGGATGATTTCTATTCCGCAGGGCTTCCGGACGCCCTGTTGAAGCATTTTATCCTACGATCTTGGTCAGGTGGATGAGCAGATAGACCTGCTCCTGATGATCCAGCTCGTAATCAAATTCCTGCCGCAGGTAGGCATTGATGCGCTGTAAGCACACCTCGTTGCGGCTGTCGCGCTGCAAAAGCACCGTGTACATGGACTCCAGCCCGGCGTCCTGCCAAGGAGTGTGCCGCAGGATGCGCGCCGCCAGAAACTTGAGGTGCACGGTCAGGCGGGTAGTCTCAAGGCTTTCTTCCTCAAAGGTGCAGTGATAGGTATCGCAGATGATCTCCTTGACCGCCTTGACGAACTTTACGGTATCGTAGGCCAGCGCGCCGTCCGCCGCACCGGCTACCAGATGCAGGGCAATGTAGCCCGCTTCGTCCTCCGGCAGCTGTACGCCGCAGAACTGCCGGACAAGTTCCAGCGCCCTTTGCCCCACTGCGTACTCCTTCGGGTACAGCATCCGGGTCTCCGAGAGCATGAGGTTGGGCAGAAAGGTGCCCTTTTCCACACGTTCCAGCGCAAAGCTGATGTGGTCCACCAGCGAGATGGTGCTTTTGCTGCTGAGCAGGATGCCCTGCTCCTCTGCCGCCAGCGAGATGCGCTCGGCGGCCTGCATCACCTGCGGGGTAACGTTATCCAGCATCTTGAGGAACTTGGTCTGCAGTTCGTTCTGCACATAGTACACCTTGGAAACGCGGCTTTTGTCGATCACGTCCCCCGGGCGGCGGCCAAACCCAAGCCCGTTGCCCACGAGAATGGCTTCCCTGCCGTCCGGCATGACCACCGACACCGCATTGTTATTGAATACCTTTACAGCCTGCATCGCCGCACTCCTCCGCTTCCATGCCGCAGCTTTTGTGAAAAAGAAAAGGGCACAAGAACCAAAGGGATGCCGTTGCCGCCTTCCCTCTGATGCTCATGCCTGATCGAACAGTTACACGCACTGATAAATTCACTTGTCTGCTTTTGATTATACGAGCCAGTGCAGAAAATGTCAATGCGTTGAACTGCCCGAAATTCAAGCTGCATTTTTGTATATCCTGCACAGGTCTGCTTGAAATTCGTCCTGCGCAGAACGATTGACAACGCCGTGCGCAGAACGTATACTTAGGGTGTAGATCCCGCATTGCTCCGGCGGTTTGCCGGAGCACCAGTTACGGAGGTTTTTCTTATGACATCGAAATATATCCGCTCCCTTGCGCTGCTGCTGTGCGCCGCTTTACTGGGCTGTCTGCTGGCAGCCTGCGGCGGCTCTGCAAGCAGCCCCGCATCCAGCGCTGCGCCCGCTTCGGACAGCGCATCTGCTTCCGGCAGCAGTGAGCTGCCCTCCTCCACCACAGAAGCCAACACCGGAGAGCTGAACCCCGGCAATTTCGACGAGAACTCGGTGTTCTCCATCACCGGCACATCCAACGCCTTTGCGCCCTGTCTGGGCTGGGGTCCCGGGGTATCCGGCTGCTCCTTGAAATCGGTCATCGCGGCGGCATCGCTGCTGCACTGGGCCGAGGACGCACGGATGTCCAGCCGCTCCCCGGAAGCCATTCAGGAAGCCTTTTACAGCTGGTACGACGGCCTGACCGACAGCCAGCAGGAGGGCTTTGCCGAAGCATGGCCGCTGATCAAGGACGCCGCGCTGGACCTGCTCAGCGATAAGGACAGCATGACCGGCCGCATCACGGACGCAGGGCTGGACGCTGACACCCTGCCCGGCTGCACCCTGAAAAACTGGCAGGCTCTGCAGACTGTGCTGGACGGCATTGTGCCGGAGACAAACGGCGAAGCTTAATAAAACAAAAAAGCATCTGCAACCATCGCTTCTGAATTTCAGAATCAGCGATTTTGTTGCAGATGCTTTTTCTTTAGCGGGCTCGCCCTCTCCGTCACCTACGGTGACACCTCTCCCAAAGGGAGAGGCCTTGGCAGAAAGATGAAGTCTGCGTGGACTGCCAAGGGCTCCCACTTTGGGGGAGCTGGCATCGCGAAGCGATGGCTGAGAGGGCGAGGATGCTGACCATGTGCAGCATCCCTTCTGTTTCTGATTTTTATACCTTTTTCAATACATACTGGCGGGTGCCCATGCCCACCTTCTCGGCCTGCTCAAGGGTGGCCTTCCACTCGATGTTGGGGTTGGAGTCCTTGAAGTTGTCATGGTAGCAGTTCCAGCCCGGCTTTGCAAGGTTTGCGCCCAGCTGGCTGTTGGGCAGCGGGGCGGCGTTCAGGCAGGCGTCCACGCAGGCCTGGTCCAGCGCCACCGGGTCGAAGGACGCAAAGATACCGATATCCGGCAGGATGGGCGCATCGTTCTCGCAGTGGCAGTCGCAGTTGGGGCTGATGTCCTGCACCAGAGAAACATGGAAGCAGGGACGGTCGTGGCAGACTGCGGCGGCATACTCCGCCATCTTGCGGTCCAGCAGCTCGTTGGCGCAGTCGTTGGGAGAATAGATGGCGTCAAAGCTGCAGGCGCCGATGCAGCGGCCGCAGCCCTTGCACTTGTCGTAGTCGATGACAGCTTTGTTTTCGGCATTGTAAGTAATGGCATCCGAGCCGCACTCCTTGGCGCAGCGGTGGCAGCCGCGGCACAGCCCCTCCTGCACGGCGGGCTTGCCGGCAGCGTGCTGCTCCATCTTGCCCGCGCGGGAGCCGCAGCCCATGCCGATGTTCTTGAGCGCACCGCCGAAGCCGGTGGACTCGTGGCCCTTGAAGTGGGTCAGGCTGATGAACACGTCCGCATCCATGATGGCGCGGCCGATCTTGGCGGTCTTGCAGTATTCGCCGTTCGGCACCGGCACTTCCACCTCATCCGTGCCGCGCAGACCGTCACCAATGATCACCTGACAGCCGGTGGTCATGGGCCAGAAGCCGTTCAGCTGGGCGCAGCTCAGGTGCTCCAGCGCGTTCTTGCGGCTGCCCGGGTACAGGGTGTTGCAGTCGGTCAGGAAGGGCATACCGCCCTGCTCCTTGCACAGGTCTGCCACCACCTTGGCGTAGTTGGGGCGCAGAAAAGCCAGATTGCCCAGCTCGCCGAAGTGCATCTTGATGGCCACGAACCGGCCGTCCATGTCGATGTCCTTAATGCCGGCGGCAATGCACACCCGGCGCAGCTTTTCCAGCAGGCTGGTGCCCACCGGACAGCGGAAATCCGTATAGTAAACTTTGGATGCTTCCATGGTGTTTTTCCTCCCATATCCTTCCGGCGGCGTCTGCCGCGCAGTCTCTCTTTTGTTCAGGCAATACCGCATGATTCCAAGTGCCGATACGGCGAGCGAGGTGCGGCAGATGCTAAGCCAAAAGCGCAGATAATACTTTGTGTATTATCGAGCATTTTGGCAACGCAGATGCCGTGCCGCAGCCGCCGGAACGGTGCTTGAGCCGTCAGGCGGGAATTGTGCGGTACTGCCTTCAGTATAGCACACCCGGGCGAGCGGTGTAAACAGAAAATGGAGCAGCGCCGTTTTTCTCTGCCCATTTTGGGGTTGACAGCCCTGCCCTGCGGTGTTATCTTATATCGGTTCCAAAAAACGGAACGGACGTCAAGATACAGGAGTTATGTCTATGAACGATTTTGATACATTCTGGCACGAAGCGAAAGCCGCCCTGCGGGTGGCACTGCAATGGTTCTTTCTGGCGGTTCCCATGGGTCTGCTCTGCGGATTTCTGGGCACCTTGTTCCACCTTGCTGTCGAGCACGCCACCGAGCTGCGCGCCGCGCAGCCCTGGCTGCTGTTCCTCTTGCCTGTGGCGGGTCTGCTCATCACTGCCCTTTATAAGGTAACAAAGTGCGAGGGCGTGGGCACCAACAACGTTATCCGCGCCGTGCAGAGCGGCGAGCCGGTCAGCATTCTGCTGGTGCCCGCCATCTTTCTGGGCACGGTGCTCACCCACCTGTGCGGCGGCTCTGCCGGCCGCGAGGGCGCTGCGTTGCAGATGGGCGGCAGCATCGGCTGGAACCTTGGCACCCTGCTGCGGCTCACGGACCACGACCGCCGCACCGCCACCATCAGCGGCATGGCTGCGTTCTTCTCTGCCCTGTTCGGCACCCCGCTGGCGGCGGCCTGCTTTGCTATGATGGTGGAGGATGTGGGCCTGACCTTTACCGCTGCCTTTGTCCCCGCCTTTACCTCTGCCCTCCTCGCCTACGGCTGCTCGCTGGCCTTTGGCATCGCACCCACCCACTTTGCCCTCACTGCACCGGAGCTGAATGTCCGCACCGCCCTGCTGGTCATCCTGCTGGGTGTGGCCTGCGCTGCCGTTTCCCGCCTGTTCTGCTACACCCTCCACTTCATGGAGCATACCGTACCAAAGCTTCTCCCGAACCCGTGGGTGCGGGTCTTTGCGGGCGGCGTGCTGGTCATCGGCTTTTCCTATCTCTTCGGCGTGGGGCGCTATAACGGCGCGGGCATGAGCGTCATCACCGCTGCCGTGGAGCAGGGACAGGCGCTGCCGTGGGATTTTCTGTGCAAGATCTTCCTTACCGCGCTGACCCTTGCCTGCGGGTTCAAGGGCGGCGAGGTGGTGCCCAGCTTCTTTGTGGGCGCTACCTTCGGCTGCGTGGTCGGCCCGCTGCTGGGTCTGCCCGCCGAATTTGCGGCGGCGGTGGGGCTGGTGTCCATCTTCTGCGGTGCCACCAACGTCCTGATCCCCTCCATCCTGCTGGGCTTTGAGCTGTTCAGCGGCGCGGGGCTGGAGCTCATCGCGCTGGGCTGCGGTATCTGCTTTATGCTCTCCGGCCACCACGGCCTGTACAGCAGCCAGACCTTTGTCACCAACAAGCTGCGCTCGGAGTATATGTCCCATAAGTGGCGCGTAAAGGTGAAAAAAGCGGAAAAGTGAGCTTTCCTATCAAAACAGGGGCTGTTGCGCAAGCAACAGCCCCTGTTATCATTATAAGATTTTCTCTTATGCCAGCGCGGTGATGGCTGCCACAGCCAGCACGATGGCACCCAGCACGATGCGGTAGATGCCGAAGAACTTGAAGTCGTGGCGCTTGACGTAATCCATCAGGAAGCGGATGGCTGCAAGGCTGACCACAAAAGCCACAACGCAGCCTACCAGCAGCACGGCGATCTCGGTGCCGGTGATGGATACGCCGGAAACCGCGAACTTGACCACCTTGAGCAGGGATGCACCCGCCATGACCGGGATGGCCAGATAGAAGGTGAACTCTGCCACGCAGGCGCGGGAGAGACCCAGCAGCAGACCACCCACGATGGTAGCGCCGGAGCGGGAGGTGCCGGGGATGATGGCAAGGCACTGCCACACGCCGATGAGCAAAGCGTCCCGATAGCTGATCTGTTCCAGCTTTGTGACCCGGGGCGTAGTGCGGCGGTTCTCCACCACAAGGAAGAGCACGCCGTACAAGATCAGCATGGCGGCTACGGTGATGTAGTTATAGAAGTGCTCCTCCATCCAGTCGTCCAGCGGGCTGATGACCAGCACCGGCAGGGTGGCGGCTACCACCTTGAACCACAGGTTCCACACGCTGGGCTTGGAGATGACCTTGCCCTGCCGCAGCCCAAAGGGCCACAGCTTATTCCAGAACAGCACCACCACGGCCAGAATGGCACCCAGCTGGATGACCACCCGGAACATGGACATGAATTCTTCACTGGCATTGAACTTGACGACCTGCTCCACAAGGATCATGTGCCCGGTGGAAGAGATGGGCAGCCACTCGGTAATGCCCTCCACGATACCCATCAGGATCGCTTTAATGATCTCGAAAAACGTAATAAATCCCTCCTGCAGCACCCGCTGGGTGCGTTGTTTTTTTATCGCAAGTCAAGAAATTAGCGCAACAATCAAACAGCATATTTGCGATATGCAATTCAACGCTGTTGCTGTTGCATTAAAAAGTTGAATTGCTACAAAAGCAGTTCCAGTATACCATACTATGAGCCGCTGTGCATACAGATTATAAAAATTTTCCCCCGGGCGCTGTATTTATCTGCCCCGGGAAATGTGCTATACTATAAAAATAAGAAGTCTGTCCGCTTTCAGCGCCCGGCGCTGAAAGCTCTGAGAACAACGAGGTGAACCTTCATGAACATACTGGTGATCGGCTGCGATCAGGTAGGTGCGGCGCTGATCCGCGATCTGGAACGCATCGGCCATGATATCTCTGTGGTGGAAAAGGATCCCGAACAGCTCAAGCGTCTGGATGCCTTTGACGATTATACCTTTCACGGCACTGCCCTTGTGGGCGACCCCACCGACCCGGACACCCTGCGCCGGGGCGGCGTGGAGAACTGCGACGCCGTGGCGGCGGTGACCGAGGAGGACTCGGTGAACCTGATGGCCGCACAGCTGGCCAAGAACATCTTCCGCCGGGATAAAGTCATCTGCCGGGTGTCCGACCCGCATCTGCAAATTTTATACCACAAGGCCTACGAGCTGGAGACTATCTGCCCCACCGTGCTGACCGAGCAGGCGGTGTTCCGGGCTCTTTCCAAATAAGAATCAATTTTCCGAATGAAGGCTTCCCCCGGTCGGGGGAAGCTGTCACCGCAGGTGACTGATGAGGGCGCGGACAAGCAGCAGCTTGCGTGTAATTACCCCTCATCCGGCGCTACGCGCCACCTTCCCCCCAAGGGGTGAAGGCTTTTGTCACGGCTCATACTGCAAAATTGATTTCCGTGAAAACAGCCTGTTTTTGCTTTACATACCGTAGAATGAGGTAGTAATATGAAAGTTTGTATTGCCGGCGGCGGCCGGGTGGGAATGTATCTTGCCCAAAGCCTGCTGTCCCACCGCCATAAGGTGACCATCATCGAGCCGCAGGAGGCGCTGTGCCGCACCCTTGCGGATACGCTGGATATCCCGGTCATCTGCGGCGACTCTCTGAGCTTTGACACCCTGCGCACCGCCGATGTGGCCAGCTGCGACGCCTTTGTGGCGGTGACCAACACCGACGAGACCAATCTGGTGGCGTGCCAGATCGCCAAGCGGGAGTTCGGCGTGAACCGCACCGTGGCGCGCGCTTCCAACCCCAAGAACCGGGACATCCTGCACACGCTGGGCGTGGACACCGTGGTGTGCGGCACCGACAACCTGAGCCACATTCTGGAGCGGGAGATCGAGACCGACACCATCCGGCAGCTGCTGTCCTTGGGCGGCGGCACTGCCAGCCTGAATGAAATTTTGCTGCCGGAGGACTTTCAGTTTGCGGGCAAGGAGATCAAGGAGATTCCCATTCCCGGCGATGCCATTCTGGTCAGCATCACCCGGGATACCGAGTTCATCATCCCTCACGGCAGCACGGTGCTGCTGCCGTGGGATAGGCTGCTGTGCCTGACACAGGACGACACCCTGCATCTGCTGATGGATGCGTGGGGTCTTTCCTCCCACAAATGAGCGAGCAGGAGCTGCTGCGCACCGCGCTGGTGCTGCCGCCCCGCGCCCGCCGGGTGCTCTGCGTCTGGGCAGCTGTGCCCGGGCTGGTCTGCGCGCCCTTTGCCTTCTGGCAAAGCGTGTGGGCGGGCGCAGTCTTTTGCGCTGTATGGGCGGCGCTGGTGGCGCTAGTCCGGGCGCGCTGCTGCAGCTTTGTCGCCGCCCTGACGGCAGACAGCGTCACGGTGCAGTCCGGGGTGGCTATCCCTGTGCTGCACCGCATCCCGCGCCGGGCGGTCACCGGGGTGCAGCTGCTGCGCACCCCGCTGCTGTGGGCGGCAGGGTGCACTGTGCTCCTTGTGCGCAGCCCGGGACTGCAATTGGTGCTGCCCGGCATCCCCGCCGCACAGGCCACTGCGCTGGCGGCTGTGCTGATGGAGGGCAGTGTATGAACCGGGAAAAGCACTTCCACCCGCTGGCGGCGCTGCATCTGCTGCGCAAGACCCTGCTGGTGTACCTTCTGCCGCTGGTACAGGTGCTCTTTGACCGCAACTGGGACGCCCTGCGTGCGGCGCTGCGGCAGGACCTTGTATTGCTCTTCTTTATCAGCGCCGTGTGCTGGGCGGTGTACTATGGTGGCCGCTGGCAGGTGGATGCCGAGGGCACGGTGCACGTCAGCTGGCGGCTTGGCGTGCGGCTGGACCGCGCCCTGCGCGCCGAGGGGCTGGCGGCGCTGGTGCTGGAGCAGCCGCTGGTCTACCGGCTGACCGGTGCCTGCCGGGTGGTGCTGTACCCTGTGGGGCAGACCAAGACCATCACTTTGTATCTTACCCGGCAGCAGGCCGCGGAGCTTGCCGATGTGCTGCTGCCGGTGACGGACCCGCTGTGGCACGCGCCCAAGGGCGGCGAAAAGCTGGCCTTTACGGTGCTGGGTGCCAACGGCCTGTCCACCCTGATTTTATGGTGGCTGGCCATCCACCAGACCCAGAGCTATGCCCCGGATGCCCAGACCGCTGCCCTTGCGCAGCTGGGACAGCTGGCGGCGCTTGCCGCCCGCTGGCTACCGCTGGGCATGGCGTGGCTGCTGGTACTGGCTGGCACCCTGTTCTGCATCAGTCTGGTGCGCAGCGCTTTGCAGGCGGTGCATTATACCGTCTGGCGCACCGATACCCAGCTGGGCAGCCGGGGCGGGCTTGTACGCCGGTACGAGATGCGGCTGCGGCTCAGCCAGCTGAACTACGCCGATCTGCGCCGCTCCCCCGCCACTTGGGCGTTGCATTACTGCCCGGTATTTGTCTCGGCAGGGGCGTGCCGCCCGGAACTGCCTTTGTTCGTCTGGCGGGAGGGCACCCCGCTGCTGCGGGAGCTGCTGCCGGAGATGGCGCAGCTGCCCCCGGACACCCGCGCCGACACCACTGACCGCAGCGTAGTGTTCTTTTTGCCGGCAGGCATCCCGCTGGCACTCTGTCTGCTGCTGACGGCGGTATCCCGCACCACCCTGCCCGCCCTCACCCTGCCGCTGCTCATCCCAACCGGGGTGTTTGCCGCCCTGCTGGGCGCTGCCGCCGTGGGCTGGCACCGGGAGGGCGTATGGCAGCAGCAGGGACAGCTGCTGCTCTGTCGGCAGCACCGGTTCCATCTGCACCAGCTGTGCGTGTTCCACCCGGACACCGGCTTTACTGCGTTGCAATCCCCTTGGGCGGTGACGGTGCAGCGTGCCAACCTGACCCTTGTATTCCCCGGCAAAGAAAAGGTCACGGTGCGCAGCGTGCCGCTGGCGGCTCTTGATTTTCTGGGAATATAGAAGTATACTTGCGATGCCCCGCTGAACCTACGGTCGGCGGGGCATTTTTGTAACACAGACCAACGGAGACTATTTTATGATAAAGACTGTATTATTTGATCTGGACGGCACCCTGCTGAACACCATCGACGACCTTGCCGATGCCGGCAACTGGGTGTGCACCCAAAATGGTTGGCCCACCTTTACGGTGGCACAGTTCAAGATGATGGTGGGCAACGGTATCCCCAAGCTGGTGGAGCGATTCTCCCCCGCCGACGCCCGCACCCCGGCGCAGCTGGCGGCGACGCTGGCGCAGTTCACCGCCCGGTACGATGCCCACAAGGAGGACAAGACCGCGCCCTACCCCGGCATCCCGGCGCTGCTGGACGCACTGAAAGCCGAGGGCATCCAGTGCGCGGTATTTTCCAACAAGGCCGATGCGCTGTGCGGCGGCATCATTGCCCACTACTTTGGCACCGGCCGCTTTGACGCCGTGCGGGGCAACCGCCCGGGCGTACCCACCAAGCCCGACCCCACCGGACTGTACGCCCTGATGGCCGAGCTGGGCGCAGACCCCGCCGCCACCCTTTTTGTGGGCGACAGCGACGTGGACATCCTCACCGGGCACAACGCCCAGTTGCCCGCCATGGGCGCGCTGTGGGGCTTCCGCGGCCGCGCCGAGCTGACCGCCGCCGGTGCCGATGCACTGGCAGAGGTGCCGGAGGATATTCTGCGGTATGTGCAGGAGCAGAATAAATAAATAAAAACACGGGAAGGTCTGCGGATCTTCCCGTGTTTTTGCGTATTTTTGCGGATCAGGATGCCGATTCCAGCGGGTCTACCACCACAGGACAGGTCTCGTACAGCTCGATGGGGTCCAAGTCCACACAGCTGCCCGGGTCCCGGTCACCGGTCACATCCCATGCAGCGGTGTCGTTCAGGACGGTCAGGCGGCTTTTGAAAAAAGCTTCATCCTGCAAGGGCGCAAAGACCCCGCCCAGTGCAAGCAGCGGCTTTGCGTCATACAGACGCACAGAGCCATCGTTGAAATAGAGGTACACCGTAAAGTCCTCACCCGCAACAGCCTGCAAGACCTTGGGGAACATTGTGACCCGTATCCCGCAAAACAAACTGATCTCCGGCATAACACATCCCACCTTTTCAACGTAAGTATATCGTATATTTTGAAAAAAGTCTATCCTGTATTATATAGCTAAGATTCCCGTACGGGTCTTAGCGGCAGAAACCACGGTAGACGTTCCTACTGATTGGTTCGATCCCCGTACGGGTCAAATTAAAAACGCCCTTGCGCGATGCGCAAAGGCGTTTTTATGACCCGTACGGGAATCGAACCCATGTTACAGCCGTGAAAGGGCCGTGTCTTAACCGCTTGACCAACGGGCCTTACAAATACAGAGCTTCGCTAAAACCTCCGACTTTCATCGTCCACTACTGCGGACGACCGTCCCCCTTATCTTAGCGAAACTCTGTAACGTGGTAGCGGTAACTGGATTTGAACCGGTGACACTTCGGGTATGAACCGAATGCTCTAGCCAACTGAGCTATACCGCCACATATTTAGCTTGCACTTGAACGGTGCTTTATTATTATATCCATAGATGCCCCTTTTGTCAACACATATTTTCAAAAAAATTTGCAGTTTTTTGAGATTCTTAATTTATTTACATAGGTGCGTTGAAATATAGGATTTCTTGTCAGTTTTGCAGCAAAAGAACCCCCTCAGTCGCTGCGCGACAGCTCCCCCAAGGGGGCGCCTTTCGGCGCTGCCGCAAAGTTTCCGGCTAAAGTGCGAAGTTTGCGGGTGCGCCAGAGGCTCCCTCCCAGAGGGAGCTGGCAAAACCGTCAGGTTTTGACTGAGG
>OMBQ01000767.1_pt1 | contig 32668 bp, 38 predicted proteins | sample 1674311 | NCBI WGS metagenome assembly OMBQ01 (sample SAMEA103958160, study PRJEB25191) | human gut metagenome | biome: human-associated habitat [ENVO:00009003]; feature: intestine environment [ENVO:2100002]; material: feces | place: Germany | collected 2013/2015 | reverse complement strand
TCAATAACGAGGGCAAACTCATATCAGACAGGAATGATTACAGACGTAATGAGCAGGTGACCAAGGCTCTAAAATCCAGGTATGGACTGACCTACGGAACGGACAAGAGCAATACTAATACTCGCAAGTTACGTAATGCTGAGCGAGCCAAATATGAAATTCACAATGCTGTAAAGAGCGCATTGAGAATGGCAGATAGCTGGGACAAGTTCAAAAGTGAACTTGCAAAACGAGGTGTTCACTTGGAGTTTGTCTATAAGGACAAGGAGCAAACCAAGGTTCAAGGCATCCGTTTCTGCAAGGATGGATATAGCTTCAAGGGTACACAGATCAGCCGAGACTATAGCTTTGGCAAACTGAATGCGAGATTTGAGGGAACGGATAACCTTTTATCAGCAAGAGCCAAATCTGCTCAGCAATATGAGCAGGGCTGTCACAAGAATGAGCAGATGCCATTCATGTCGGAGAGCAGTCAGGATCCTTGGGGCGGTATTTCTTCCATTGGACTTTTTGCTCCAGCCAATGCTCAGACCTTTGAGTCTTTCCCAGAGGATGAATCATCCAAGAAGAAAAAGAAGAAACGCAGAAGAGGCTTTAGCCTTTGATGCAAGTTACAAACCATTCAAACAACAAAAGAAAGATGAAAGAAGAACTATTGGAAGCCATCTACGGCACAGTTGAAAGATTGGAGCAGAAAGTCGATGAACTTTCTGACTCCACAAAGAACGCAGGAACGGAAAACGTTCCTGCAAGTAATGAGACAACCAAGTTGGAGAAATTAATCATTGCTATGTTTGGCAAGGAAGAGGAAGTCATTGGTAAAATATCCAAATTAAGAGATGCCATTGTTGTTTTTGTTGACCTTATCAAGGTAGAACTTAGCAAAAATGAGCAGCGAAGCAAGTTCTTTGTTGATGCAGTCAAGCAGATGAAACAAGAGAATGATGTTTCCTCGAAGGCATTGCAGGACAAACTTGAAGTGTTGAACAATTCACCTCAAAAGAAAGTTGTAACCCATCGCTTTGAGCCTACTTCAAAGTATGTTCTTCTTTTCATTGGAGGCTTGGTCCTATCTCTTGTTATCTCCATTTGGGGCAACCTCAACCAATGGCGAGCGCATCAAGATTGGGAGGAGGCTGACTTGAAATATCGTGCTTTGAAGATGGTTCTTCCATCTAACGATCCAAATGTTCGATACATCGAAAAGAACTTTTCTGTATGCCCAAATAAAGAAGTTATTAAGAATGTGAGAACTCGTGTAAATATTTACGAGGACTCAATTCGCTATCATAACGAAATGATACAGATGGCAGCAATTAAAGATAGCATTGCTAATAGCCTATTTAAAGAGGTGAATGAAATTAAAAAGAAAATTAATCAGAAATAATAGACAACGACCATCTGGTACAAGCGCATTCTTCGCTTCGAATCGGGTAGGAGGTAAATGCTAATCATAAAAGGCAGTTGCTTCCTATTTTCACATTTACCGACTTCCCACGCCAGGCTTATTAGGGACTTGCCCCATTAGATAAACTCATGCCGAACATACCAACAAAAAAACCGTGGGTAATCATAGGCTTATCCACGGATTTTTATTTAAATGGAGAAAATAGTATAAATCTTCATTATTGGGAAAACTATACTGAACAAAATGCAAATAAACTGAATTAAACTATAACAGTGATAGCATGACACAGTTTAGCTTATAGTCTCGTTAACACACACTAATTTTTGTAGAACCATAATAAAAAACTCCCCATAGAGTTTACTTTTGAATAGAATTTACGTAAATGACAAGATTTTTTGCCTGATTAACAAATATAGAATCTCCTTTTGCTTCATAAGAAAATAATGTATTATTATCCAAAAGTTTATCCTTACTAATCACAACAATTCTAACCAAAGGAATCCCTAAATAGTTTGCGAGTTTTTTATCAGATTCTACTTCACTTTTAGTATAGGATATTATACCATCACTCCTATACACATCTACATTTTGCAGTTTATTTTTAACATAATGAACACTCTTTTTTATAGTATATTTCTCCCCTTTATATTCTATCATTCCACAAGAATTATTATATTGTAATCCTGAGGAAATTTCTTTACAATATATTATATTGAAAGAATTATACTCTTGCTCCATGGAGCAAGAGTATAAAATATAGGTAAAAGCGTAAAGCGTAATTAAACAAATGTGATTTCTCATTTTATGGTTACATTTACAGTTTGAGGTCTTTCATTCACATTTCACCCATGTCGTAAGTAGAGGTCGTTACATTGCCCTCCGTGTCGGTGACACGGACAAGGCGCTGTATGGCGTAGTATGGAAAATGTTTCAAAGATGCTAACGGAATTATCCTCTGATAAGCCCAACTGAATTTTAAGGCGGTTTATAGCCTTGTTTTATTGATACTTTCATGTTGCTCGTTTTTTATGTTATAGCTAAAGAACGATAGGAATTTGAGAATATTGTATGGAATTGTTGAATCAATCAAAAAAGAGCTGTAATATTGGTATAGATTCCGTTATTGGAATATATTGCGGTGTATTACCGTCTGATGTTGAAACAACACTCACATTAAATGCTGATGGTACCTATTTGTTGATACAGTCATATAATTAAAAGTAGAACAAACAGGAAAGGTTAAGAGGAACTTTCCAAGTGCTTGACTACAACATCCTGATGCTTGTGCATCCTTCAAGTGGTGAGCATACCTTCTATAAAGTGAAGGATGACAATAACATTGTTATGACAGACTCGGTTGGCAATGAACCAGAAGGTGAAACCGCCAGGTTCTATGTGTTGAAAAAGAGAAAGTAAAAAACAACGTTACAAATAAAAATCCGTGGATAGGTTAATTTCTTATCTACGGATTTCTATTAGTAGGAAGTAAAAATTTGAACACAGCTAATCTCAACTATCTAATAATAGTGGGAGTCAATAAACTGCTTTTTTGAGAAAAATCTCTCTCTTTGTATTTTTTTATTTCACGTCCTTCTTTTATTAAAATACTATCACCACTAAACAAAATAGCTTCATTAAATGAGCTCATATTTAAATTAGAACGCATACAATGAAGCACATGTTTTTTTAAATCATACCAATAGTAGTATCCTTCTTTGAAAAAAATAGCTCCATCGATATCCGATGACACATCTCTGCTTGTTGTATATTTATGAGTTATAATTTTATTAAATCGCTTATCTAAATATGACAATGTTATATACCTGTAGCTTGAAGAACCCGTAAGGAAAAATACATAATCAGTGCCAAATAAAATTTTTGGTACAGACTGTTGCTTTGTCTTGCTATTTAAATAGTAATCAAGAGTATCAATATAATTTGTAATACTTACCTGAAGTGAATAGGAGTTATCTTCTGCAGGTACAAGTTTAACAAATATGCCATTTTTTGCAAATACACTCTTAAATCCTACCTTATTAATGACATCAATGCTTACATTTGTTTCTTTGGCTACCTTATTAGAATCAGAACACCCTAATATCAGTAACAGCAATATTATCATAACACCTCGGTAAAAAAATACCGAAGCGTTAACTATTAAAGATATAAATATAATTACAAACCTCTTCATTTGGGATTCTTTATGTAATTTAAATGTTGTCTATCAGATATATCCTCTTGTCATCAATTTGTATGTCAAGATTCCAATAATCTCAACACTTATAATAACAAAATTAAGCCCCAAAGAAATAAAAATCTTTTTACGGGTAACCCTAACATTCAATAGTATTCTCTTTATAATTACATAAAGCAACATTATTAAAGACATTAAGAATGAAGTTATAACAAACGAAATACATCCTCTAATGAAAATGATACGAGAAGGATCGCTATGATATATTTCCATAACATCGTCTTTACTTCCTATTGAAAAATAAGATAGAAAGATTATTATAGGAAATTCAATCAAAGCAAACACGATAGTCGTTATCCAACTGTTATTTTTTAGTGCCGTTTTCATTAAATACCTGAAATCCGTTTATTTTATAAAAATTAGTACCATTGGGGGTGGTAGAGGGTATTTGGCTTTTCCACGATGTTGCTATATTCCCTCTCATACCTATGTTGTCCTCTAATCACTTTTATTAGAGACTCTATATTATCCATGACAACCAACTGGTCACGATTTGTGACCAGTTCGCCGTTTTCTGTCTTTTCCTTTATGTCTGTCATATTTATATTCATTTTCAAAATCACAAATTGTGACCTTAAACGTATTGTTGTTATATTGCGTACAAAGGTAGTGCTTTTAGCCTTTAAGCCACTATTGCACAAACCCTTTCTTTGAAAATAACGTAAAAACAATAGTTTTATTGCTGTGATTGTACTTTTAGTAATCGCTTCACCCGTTGCACCGTACTCACGCCCTTTCCACTTAACTTCGCCACATCCCGAATGGAATACCCTTTGCGGAGCAAACTAATAACGTCCCTATATTCGGTTCTTATTTGTTCTTCCCTATTTTCCAAGAGACTTGAACATCTTGGTGATGCACTTTTTCTTCTGTTCCATGTTCGGGTGAACATAGAGATTAAGGGTTGTTGTAATATTGGCATGACCGAGCAGTACGCTTACGGTCTTGTAGTCGCAGTTGCCTTCAATGCAGCGTGTCGCAAAGTTGTGATGCGCAGTGTACCATTAATCAGGTGAAACAAGAGCTGAATGCCACATCAAAAATTGTGCAGGACAAACTTCACGCAATGGATAATACACCTCTGAAGAAAGTAGTGACTCATCGCTTCGAGCCAACTTCAAAGTATGTTCTTCTTTTCATTGGAGGCTTGGCTCTATCTCTTGTCATCTCCATTTGGGGCAACCTAACCCAATGGCGAGAGCATCAAGCTTGGGAGGTAGCAGACTTGAAATATCGGGCATTAAAGATGGTTCTTCCATCTGACGCCCCCAATGTTCGATACATCGAAAGTCACAATATGACTTGGCAAGAAACATGTCTTATTTGGTTTCATACATGAAATCTATTGTTTCATAGTGTTTCCTATATTCTTTTTTTAATTTTACGACCCTATTATTCTTATCATAAGTAAAGACACATGTATATGAAATAATGACGTCAGACATGTTTGGCTTATATGTATAACTATATTGAGTAATAAGACAATCCTTGACTATAATTTCAATACTTAACACATAGTCAACACTGGCATCAAGATATGTGTAATACTTATTGATATTTTGTATAGAAATCTTTTTTTGTTCCCCTATTGGCTTTGTAAATGACAAGATTTCGCTTGGGTCATAACTTGATAAAATATCAGCAATAACACATGCATCCTTATATATGACCTCGGGATATTTTAGCTTTATTCCATAATCTGTTAGGCTATTAGATTGATTTAAAAATATCTTTTGACGCGTTTTGTCATCTGTGGACAATTTAATCAATCTACCCTTTTTATTATATACCCCGATTTTTTTCCCGTGTAGAAATAAACTTCTCTCTAACTTATAACCATTACTTAAAATGTTTACAACAGTCTGTGATTTCAATTCCAAACTGTTTAGAATTGAAATCACAGAAAGTATTAATATCGCGCAAAATCTCATTACCAATTTTTATTTAGTTCCTTGCTTTAGGATTTCTGTTCCAAGTTTAATACTTAACATTATGCAATCTTTTGCATAATCATATTATTTTTCACTTACGACGAAGCTTTATATACAAGCCCAAAATTATTATCGTATTTATGGCAAACCAAATAAAATTTACAGTAACACCAGTATCGAATATCTGGTAAACCATATTTATGATAGCATCATTATCTATAGTTTCTACCTCGTATTTTATACTAACATACGCATTTACCACAAAGATAGCATAAACAAAAACCATTAGAAATGATATAATCAAGTAAATTATTAACAGTTTCTTCATAAACAATCTTTCATCAATCGGATATATTTTATTCATAATCGCTCTAATCATTACGCTCCTTTTCGTCCGTGATAAGTTCTTTCATATCCACAGACAACAACTGCGCAATTTCAAGAAGTGTGTTAAGGTTGGGTTGAGAACGGTTGCATACATAAGCATTGACCGTACTGAAACTTCTTCCCAACTTCTTTGCAAGCCATGTTTGGCTTATCCCTTTGTCCGCTAAAACAACTCTTATGCGATTTAACTTCATATTTTTATCGTTTTTATGCTACAAAAATAACGTTTTATTTTGATAATCCATCCAAATCCCTTGAATATCTGCTGTATTCCGTCGTAATTTAGACAAAATAGAAATATAATCTGTAAAAATGGAACTAAACAATTGGTTTTCAAATACGATAAGATACATATATGCGTTCATAAATATTTGTTCTCTTTGCCATACTCTCATACTCTTAAAATGACAAAACCGGATAATTGCACAGAGTTGTGGCAAATGACAACAGATGTGCTCATGAGGGCTTAATTTTTATATCTCGCCAGTTGTTTCTACCGTACAATAGAAACATCCGCCCTTAATAATGTCATAACCAACAATTTTTTCATCTGCAAAAGCGTCAAGAACTCTTTTTGAGAAAAAGACATCAGAACCTTGTGGATATAGCAAATCTTGGTTTCTATATTTCGGTGTTAGTGTGATTCGCTTTGGGAAGTAAATATCATTGTCGTTGTAAAACTCCTTTCTGTTTTGAAATACTTTACATTTTTCATTGTATATATCAATAAACTCGCACTTAGGATAAACAAATTCTGTATCTTTAATAATCGGCACAAACAAAAGATAAAAGTCAGATGCGATGCCGTCAATTTTTATTCGCTTCAGAATGTATTCTGATTTACGAACGTGTATTTGCTCAAGTACATTTTTAACTTTTGCGCTAACAACTGCTTTCAAACTTAGGCATGCAGGCGAAAAATCCATGAAATCAACATAGTCTTTCCTTTTGATAATTTGTCCCTCTATTTCATTGGGCATATTAATATATATGTCGTGCTTATTCTCAAAATACATCGAAATATTCCTATTTTTCTCAGACATATAGTCCAGAAAGTCCTTTGATTTTATCTTAACAGTATGTGGCATTTCGTATCTGCCTCTGATTCTTTTATCTAACGTAAATGTTATTTGATAGTACATAATTCGTGACTTTATTAATGCATCATAGTTAATCTTTAATATTTATCTAAATCTTCAAAAGAGACATTTGAGATATTGTTACTTATAAGAAGTTTTTTAACTCGTAGAGAACAAACAGTTGCCCCAGAATCTTTCAAAGAGAATAGCTCCTAACCGTTCTCCAATGATTATGATTCACACAATTCTTTGCATTTCTCCCAATGGGCATCGAATTCCTCTTTGCTAACCAACATATTGGTTTCTATAGAATACAAGTCATATTGCAGGATGATGGACATCGGAGGATTGTGTTTGATGAAATCTTCTGGAAAGCAACTATCTACGTCGACATTAGCTACGCAATAGTTGCCATCTGCAGAAATTGTAATAGCCCTTGATACTCTCACGCAATCAAACTCGCCATAGCAAACCGTGTCGAACACCTTTATCTTGAAATAGAACTTGTATATCAATATTCTGTTGTTGCATGGAAGTTGTTTTCTCAGACGGATGCACAAATGAGCTAAGGACAACAAAAAACTTTTCTTGGCATCCTTTGGAGACATTATCAGCGTGAAGTCCTTGCCAAGCTGACCTACGGAATTCACTTCGACTTTTGTTTCTGGGGCTTCCTTGGAGACAAGTGCTTTGACCTCCTTAACCGCCTTGCTCCAAGTCTCAACGTAATCAGGAAAAATAAGGTAATAGTAGCTGCTGAAAAAGAACTCCTTCGTCTCAGGCTTGTACTGTATGAAGAAGTTGGGTGAATCAAAAGATTCGGTAAATTGTTCTTCGGGCATGATGTGAGAATCATTGGGCGACTTCTCGCAAACCGTACTAAGCATATTGACTTGCCTCTTGAACCATATTTTGTATCTTTTGGCAAAGAGTACAAAAGCAATCGAGACAACAGCCAAAACGACAAGCACGACCACACCGATAATATCCGAGCAGATATGAGTGATGATACCTATGCCATATATGATGACAATGCACCATAAAACGACCATTCCAAGTTTAGACATTATTTTTTCTATCATAAAGCTATTCGTTTTTGTGGTTTTTTGAATCCACGATTTTCTGTTATCTATGATACAGGCAGTGCCCTTTTCTGTAATCTTCGGGAGATAATCTTTTTTGGTTTTCAAACGCCATTTTATAGTCTTTCATATACCATTCCCATGCTTCTTGCATTACATAGTCCTTGTCATATAATATCCAAATCAACCTGTCCCATTCGTAGTTCGAGGCTTTGGGAACCATCGTTACTTTACTTCCTTTTTTACCGCTTGGACGATTGGCTTTTACTTGATACCTTATATTTCTATAAACGAAATCCGTCCCTTTGGCAACAGCAGTTTTATCTCTCATGTAATCAGAGTATTCTTTTTCTGACATACCAACCAACATTGCCGCATCATATTCAGAGATGGAACTTGTAATAGACGGTGCAACCCCAAAACTTGCTTGCCATTGCAAGGCAATATCTGCAAGTTTATCTCTTAGCTTTATCTTTTCTTCCATAATTGTGTATATTTGAGCCTTGCGGACTTGCAATCCGCAGAAAGCGATTAATCATCCCAATAATACGTAGGTCTGTTGAAAGAAGGATACCAATCCAAGTATAGCACTTGTACCCTGGTGCCAATCTTGCGATAATCACCTTCCTCCACAAGCGAATTTCCATCATAAGTTTTATCTCCGACTTGAAACTCATACAGATAACAGTTCGTAGTATAGCGATGGAGCCAAGACGAAGTATTAGGTGTAATGACGGCTTCTGTTTTCACACCATGCTTTTTCAGCATACCTAATAGTATAGGTACACCAATAACGGCATAAGCAAAAACACAAATACAAATACCAAAGTAAATCTTCCCTATTGTTTCCTTTACTGAGCTAAAATCAATGTTTCTCATTTGATGTTCTTTTTAGTCTCTGCGGACTTGCAATCCGCAGGAAGTACAACTTTATCTTCTTTCAATCAATTCCCCATCCCATTTTACAAGGTTCGGACGATGGCATCCATGCCATTTCTCGAAGTAAGCATCAATATCGCAAACTCTTGACATCACTTTCTCTTTTAATTTCTCAACTTGATTGTTGTAACCAATTTCCGTGAAGTAACGCCCTACCTTCAACTCTCCAGACCAAAACTCCTTGGATAGAGCAGGCATTCCCTTTATAAAATCAGAGTCAAGCCTCATTTCCTTTTCACTGTTTGGAAGTATGACGTATTTCAGACCTTCCGTCTCTTTAAGTGAAGAAAGAGAGCCAAGTTGAGGGGTGACCTCAAAGGCATTTATAAATATCTTTATGTATCTGTCGCCTTGTGTTATCCTTACCGACACAAAATCCAAGAACTTGCCCTGTCTAAGACGGCACATATCATAAATATAACCAAAGCCATTCCATCCAAAGTTTGATGTCTTGAAAGGTTTCTCAACAAACCCTTTTTCTTTTAGGATGGGAAGGGCATCTTTGAGAAAAATATCTTTCCTTACTTTTAGAATATCTTTCCTTGTCGCTTGGTATTTCCGAACCTCTGGGCATTTCCATAACAGTAAAGAGAAAGCAAACAGCACAAAAAAGAACACGATATGCCTCATACATAGATAATCTTTCTCAAAAACCGTGTCATGCTGCATATCATAGAAGAACTCGGCTTGCCCAATATTTTTGCAAATTTCTCTGCTTACACCTACATAATAGTCCTTACCAGCGTATGCGATTTTAACCGTTGAGTGCATTCTGTGCCCTCTACAATTTACCTCCAGGATGGAGTAATTTGTAATCGGCTGTTCACATGAAACAATATAGTTTTGCTGCTGATATGTCGTGGCAACATATAGAGCAAAGCATAATACCCCAATGTTTATCGCTAAGACTATAGGAATCCATTTGTTTATTCTCATACCATAGTTGTTTTACCTCCCATAATCGCTCTAATCATTACGCTCCTTTTCGTCCGTGATAAGCTCTTTCATATCCACAGACAATAGCTGCGCGATTTCAAGAAGTGTGGTAAGATTGGGTTGAGTGCGGTTGCATACGTATGCATTGACCGTACTGAAACTCCTTTCCAACTTCTTTGCAAGCCATGTTTGGCTTATCCCTTTGTCCTCTAAAACTGCTCTTATGCGATTTAACTTCATATTTTTATCGTTTTTATGCTACAAAAATAACGTTTTATTTTGATAATCCATCCAAATCCCTTGAATATCTGCTGTATTCCGTCGTAATTTAGACAAAATAGAAATATAATCTGCAAAAATGGAACTAAGCAATTGATTTCCCAATATGGCAAGATACATATATGCGTTTATGAATATGTTCTTTTTGCCATACTCTTAAAATGACGTTACATGAAAATTACTGTTGGTAACTACTCTTTTACCTTTGCAAAGACTAATCTTAATATTTTGTAAAATCACAGCATAAAATGTTGTTTTTCAGAAATTAGATTTAACTTTGCACTCGAAATCAAAGCGTTCTTTGTATATTGCAAAGTTGTGAAAGAAAAAGAATATAGCTCGTTTCTAAATCGTTAGCAGTCACATTCTTCAAAGCACTTAACTCGTTGATATTCAATTAATAAAAGATTTTGTTGTGACTCGCCACGTGGTAGGTGATGTGCTTCGTTATTCCGGCTTCTGCAACCCATTTCTTAATTGGACGGTTAATCCATGACGGGTCGGGAAGTCCTGCAAAAACAAGTTTCTCACCGTCTTTCCTTTCGCCGCAAAGTTGGTATGCCTGTTCGGATATGGGCATATACTCAACACCTTTGGTCTTTTGTTGGGTAAAGTTCAAGCGGTAACCGCCATTAAATTCTTCAACCTCTGACCACTTCAATTTTTGTATGTCGCAATGGCGAAGTCCTGTCAAGGCTGAAAACAGCGAGGCTCGTTTTAATAATGGGTCACATGGAGTTTGAGCCAAACGGTTCAGTTCCTCAACCGTCAGATATTCCCTGCGGCTCTCTTTCCCCTGAATGCCTTTGACCTTTGCCGAAATATCAACGGTAAGATAGCCGTCAATAAAAGCTTGCTTCAATGCTGCCTTGAATATGGAGAAATAAGTGGATGCCGTGTTTTGAGAAAGAGTACCATTCTTTGTGCCTCCTTGTGGGGCGTTCAATATAAATTGCCGGAACGATTCTACAAACTTTAGATCTATCTGCAAAAAAGGAATGGTATTGCCTTTTGAAAAAATCTTCAGCAGCTCATATACACGGTTCCAGTTGGCGATGATAGAATCAGAACTGTGCGCATGACGGGTGCGCTGCACATGGTCAAAGTATTCAATAAAGTTGTAGCGTGAACGTTCCAGCTGTTCTGCTTGTTCTGCATCTGTTTCAGAATATAAAGAAGCATTATCATATTCCTTCTGCCGCAGACTTCTCACTTTGTCGGCATAGATACACGATTCTTGGTCTAACTGTGACTTGCATTGAATAATACCGTTCAAATCACGTTTAGGCTTATAAGTGGTTTTGCCGTCCTTGTCAGTTCGGGCGTTCCGCGACTTATCCCAAATGGGAGTGGTGATAGTACGGTTTAAATATTCACGCACTCGCTGAGGTGTAGGCTTATCGGCTTGAAAAACCGGATAAGCCTCTACATACAAATACCATTCTTCACGGTATTCTGATTTGCGAAGTTTTACTGAAACTCGCGTATTGGTCAGTGCTTTTTTCATTGCTTCGCTCCTTTATATAGATTGTCAATTTCTTTCTTTGGTACATAAACGAAGTTACCTATCTGCCGGGTAGGGATAGAGTATTTGCGGATATGCTGATAGACCGTGCTGTCGTCCAAATGGAATTTCTTGGATATTTCGCCGATGGTATAACAGTCCTTCGGTTCCAAGCTATATAGTTTGGCAACGGGCTTTGGTTTTGTCAGAGCTTTCTTCCGCAGAGGATAGAGTTTCAGCAGTTCTTCTTTGCTGACTCTTGTTTGTCGTTCGCCTACGTTTACACTTGAAATGACACCTTTACGAATCAAGCGATATAGGGTTTCTTTGCTAATCCCGAACAAGGCATAGGCTTCAGGAACGGTGATATAGTCTTTGGACTTCGGTATCTTCTTCACAACCTCATCCAACTTCTGCATCCTTAGCTCCTCGTCCTTGTTTCTCTTCCAAGCAATTTTAGAACATCTTGGAGAGCAATACCAAGATTCAATGGTCTTCGCTTTGAACGGTTCTCCGCAGATCTTGCATTTACGTACTATCTCGAACTTTGCTGCTGGCATATCTGTCTTTGAAACATAAGTTATTCACTATCACCACCGACAACTATATAAGTTTCACATTATCTACTTCTAAGTGTCGGAACAAATATGGTACAAATATACAATAAAAATCCGAGAAACAAGCAAATCAATCAGAAAGTGCTAAAAACAAAATAGGGCGTAACCAATTGAGTTACACCCTATTTTACTATCGTTAGTTATCGTTATTTACCGATACTTACTTCACTTCCTCGAAGTCAGCATCCTGAACGTTATCTCCGTGCTTGCTGTTATCTTGCTGGCCAGCACCACCATTCATATCAGGACCAGCCTGTGCTCCACCTTGCGCACCGCTCTGTGCATACATTTCAGCACTTGCAGCCTGGAAAGCAGTATTGATTTCTGCCATAGCAGTATCAATAGCAGCCAAATCTTGTGCCTTGTGAGCATCTTTCAATTTCTGCAAAGCAGCTTCAATCGGAGCTTTCTTATCAGCAGGCAACTTATCACCTAATTCCTTCAACTGATTTTCAGTAGAGAAGATTACGCTGTCAGCCTGGTTCAGCTTGTCGATCTTTTCACGTTCTTTCTTATCTGCTTCAGCATTAGCTTCAGCTTCAGCCTTCATCTTTTCGATTTCTTCCTTGCTCAAACCGCTGGATGCTTCAATACGGATAGCCTGTTCTTTACCGGTAGCCTTATCTTTTGCAGATACTTTCAAGATACCGTTGGCATCGATATCAAATGTAACCTCAATTTGAGGAACACCACGACGAGCCGGAGCAATACCTGTCAAGTTGAACTGACCGATTGATTTGTTCTGTGCAGCCATCGGACGTTCTCCCTGTAATACGTGGATAGTAACTTCCGTCTGGTTATCGGCAGCAGTAGAGAATGTTTCACTCTTACGAGCCGGGATGGTAGTGTTAGCGTCGATCAACTTAGTCATTACACCACCCAGTGTTTCGATACCCATTGACAACGGAGTAACATCCAACAATACTACACCTTTGATTTCGTCTGTCAACACAGCACCTTGTACAGCAGCACCAATTGCTACTACTTCATCCGGATTCACACCTTTAGAAGGAGCCTTGCCAAAGAAATCCTCTACCAATTTCTGAACAGCCGGAATACGTGAAGAACCACCAACAAGGATTACTTCATCAATATCAGCATTGTTCAAACCTGCATCACTCATTGCCTTCTTACATGGTTCAAGACAAGCCTGAATCAATTCGTGAGCCAAAGATTCGAATTTTGCACGAGTCAAAGTCTTCACTAAGTGCTTAGGCACACCACCTACCGGCATGATATACGGCAAGTTGATTTCTGTACTTGTAGAAGAAGAAAGCTCAATCTTAGCTTTTTCAGCAGCTTCTTTCAGACGTTGCAAAGCCATCGGATCCTGAGTCAAGTCAGCACCTTCGTCGTTCTTGAATTCCTGTACTAACCAGTTGATGATTACCTGATCGAAGTCATCACCACCCAAGTGAGTATCACCGTTTGTAGAAAGTACTTCAAACACACCACCACCAAATTCGAGGATAGAGATATCGAATGTACCACCACCAAGGTCGAATACAGCAATCTTCATATCTTTGTGAGCCTTATCCAGACCGTAAGCAAGAGCTGCGGCTGTCGGTTCGTTTACAATACGTTTTACTTCCAGACCGGCAATCTGTCCGGCTTCCTTAGTAGCCTGACGTTGAGAGTCGGAAAAATATGCAGGAACGGTGATTACTGCTTCTGTTACTTCCTGTCCGAGATAGTCTTCGGCAGTCTTCTTCATTTTCTGAAGAATCATAGCAGAGATTTCCTGCGGAGTGTACAGACGTCCGTCGATGTCAACACGCGGAGTGTTATTGTCACCTTTCACTACTTTATAAGGAACACGAGTCACCTCCTTCTGTACCTGATCCCAAGTTTCACCCATGAAACGTTTGATAGAGAAGATTGTACGTGTAGGGTTCGTAATAGCCTGACGTTTTGCAGGATCACCCACCTTACGTTCACCGCCATCTACGAAAGCGACAACAGAAGGAGTCGTACGTTTACCTTCACTGTTTGCAATTACTACAGGTTCGTTACCTTCGAATACGGCAACACAAGAGTTTGTAGTTCCTAAGTCAATACCAATAATTTTTCCCATGATCGTTATTTTTTTATTTATTATTTATTCATTGATTTCTTTTTGTCCGGTTGTTTCTCCGGCTCTTATCAAGGAGCCTCGTCGCGAACGGACGCTTACTAAAAAGCAAACCGTGTGCCAAAAAGAAATTATACGAATGCATGACATAATATCTGCCAAAAAGACAGTTTTAATAAATAAACACTGCTGACATAGTCATATTCAAAGCCAGTCAGCAACTGTTTCTTTAAACAAATACAGACGACTCTGGTTCGATGAAAGAAAAAAAATATGCCTGTGTCGTCATGTGCGACACAGGCATATCCTATTATATAGATTGATCTATTTATTACTTTTCCAGCACGATGACCAATGCGCCATTTGCATCATACAAGCCAATGCCGCCACCGGACAACACATCGAATGACTTCACCTCATTGATAGCTTTCAGCACCTTACCTTCTGTTTCCATGTCCGGACAAGCCATCATTGTGCTCGCTACTCCCGGAAAAGAAATTGATTTGGCATTGCTGGTACTGGTTTCAAAACCGCCATTAATCAAATTACATCCGGCATTGCCATGAATGGTCTTTTTCTTCACATCAAAAGCAATGAAAGGTTGTTTTTCCATACCGGAAGGAATTGCTTCACCATTCACTTCTTTAATTTTCCATTCTCCATTCAAAACTGAAAGTTTCACATCAGCCTCCTTCTTTTGTAGAACGACAACCGGACGGTTGGACGAATTGCAAAGATACATCTTATCTTTACCTGCCTTCTTGTATCCTTTTACTTGCGCAAAAGCATTCAATACATTATTTTCAGTAGTCATATCCGGACACATCATTCGGGTACTAGCCATCCCTGTAAGTTCAAGGCTTCCCGGCTTCGCATTTACATCGAAACTACCCATCATACGATTACATCCGCTATTGCCGGACACACGACCGGTCGCTGTATCAAAAGCGATAAAAGGAAGGGTTCTACTTTCGCCCGGAGCAATTTTCGAGCCGTTGACTTCTATAATATTCCATTCACCATTGATAGATGACAGAGGGATTGCCTTCTCAACCGAACGGCACGAAGACATTGCAAGTGCTGCACCAGCAATGCAAATTGAAACAAATACTTTCTTCATATTGTTATAACGTTTAAGTTAAAATCGGGGGCAAAGATATCAAAAAGATTGGAAAATAACATCCAATACAACATAAAATATATACATTTGCCAGTAGATATACAACAAACGAACAATTTACATAGTTCACTTAAAGTAAACAAATATGAGAATAATTGTCCTATCTTTAATTCTATTCTGTTATGGCACGTGTCCTATCACAGCTCAAAGTGATTACATTGTCACTACTCCTTCCACGCAGGAAATCCCTGTAGGTGAAGAAGAACAATTCATCAAGAATAACTTTCCACTGCAACCGCTGTGTAAATGGACACCCGGAATGAAGTTTATGTTTGTTCCTTCTACACGGAACATGTTCCTTCCTACTCTTTCCAGCTACGACACCGACAAAGGAATAGACAACAGCCTGCTGAAGCACAAGATTCTCACTTTCACGGGAACAGAAGAGAAGGCTCAAAATATATCAACCGGAACCAACTATTCCACTCGCTTCGTATTCGAATGTGAGGGAGAAAAATATTATTATGACATAAAGAACATGAGACTGGACGAGATTTGCGAGAAGGCTCCCCGTGCCGGTATCAATGGATTGGTTTATCTGAAAGATGTAGATACTGCCAAAGAGTTGTTAGTAGGAAAAACAGTCTATATACAATCTGAAAGTGCCCGGGTAGACGATGCCAACAATTATTCCGGCTATCGGGATATAGCAATTCCTGTCAATACGGAAGCTACAATTACCGCTATTGGAGTCGGCAGTCAGGCATATCCAGTGAAAATCGTATTCAAAGATACACAGGGACATTCTTATTATCTGGAAGTCGCTCTCTCGCGAACGAACTCCGGCATGGACCTGAATGATTTTCAAGGCGAAAAGAGAATGAAATATTTTTCAAATGCATTCAGTTTCACTAACAAGAGTCTGGGTACTATTGAAAGCCTGAAAAATAAATACTTGGGAATGACCGTTTATCCTAAAAAGATGCTGCCGGCCAAAAGAATCGTATCTTTTGAAGATAAGCAGACCGAATCACGTGTTCACTTGCCCCGATATACGGTTCTGCAAATAAAAGAGATTAAATTATCTCCCCCGGCAGCCTGGCCACCCTGTCATTAACGGACAGGGACGGGGCAATCTATGAATTGGAAACAGATCTGAAATATGACGTGATTGTCAAAAATGATAATTATATCGAAGATTTTTTCGGATTCGAGGATATACATAAGAAATATCCGGGCATTACAGAAAAACGTTGGCAGATTATCTCCCGGGGAGATTTGGAGGCAGGGATGAGTACGGTAGAATGTCGTTTGTCCATTGGTGATCCGATAGAAATCGAGCTGAAAAAAGACAGTCGTTTCGAAACTTGGTTCTACAATGGCAAAACGCTGGAATTCGAAAACGGAACCTTGCAACGTTACAAATAAAAAGGAGTAGCTGCGCAATGATTATCTGAAAATAATCACGTATATTTGCCAAACCAATAAATCATAAATTATAATTCATTAAATACAGAAATGGGTAGAGTTCTTATTATTGGTGCAGGCGGTGTTGGCACTGTCGTTGCACACAAAGTGGCACAAAATGCCGATGTATTTACAGATATCATGATTGCCAGTCGTACGAAAGAGAAATGCGATAAAATCGTCGAGGCAATAGGTAACCCCAATATAAAAACAGCTAAAGTTGACGCAGACAATGTAGAGGAGCTGGTAGCCTTATTCAACGATTTCAAACCCGAAATGGTGATTAATGTGGCTCTCCCTTATCAGGATCTGACGATTATGGAAGCTTGTCTGAAAGCCGGAGTGAACTATCTGGACACCGCCAACTATGAGCCGAAAGATGAAGCTCATTTTGAATACAGCTGGCAGTGGGCTTATCACGATCGTTTCAAAGAAGCAGGTCTGACAGCTATCCTCGGCTGCGGATTCGACCCGGGAGTAAGCGGTATCTATACTGCTTATGCAGCTAAACATTATTTTGATGAGATTCAATATCTGGACATTGTAGACTGCAATGCAGGTAACCATCATAAGGCTTTTGCTACAAACTTCAATCCGGAGATCAACATTCGCGAAATTACGCAGAACGGACGCTATTATGAAAATGGCAAATGGGTAACTACCGGTCCGCTGGAAATCCACAAAGACCTTACATACCCGAACATCGGTCCGCGTGACTCTTATCTTCTTTATCACGAAGAACTGGAATCTTTAGTGAAACATTATCCGACTATCAAACGTGCACGTTTCTGGATGACTTTCGGACAGGAGTATTTAACTCATTTACGCGTTATCCAAAACATTGGTATGGCACGAATCGACGAGGTTGATTACAACGGAATGAAGATTGTACCATTGCAATTCTTGAAGGCTGTATTGCCTAACCCGCAGGATTTAGGAGAAAACTACGAAGGAGAAACTTCTATCGGTTGCCGTATCCGTGGTCTGAAAGACGGTAAGGAACGTACTTACTATGTATACAACAACTGTAGTCACCAGGAAGCTTATCAGGAAACCGGTATGCAGGGAGTAAGCTACACCACCGGAGTTCCGGCAATGATTGGAGCCATGATGTTCTTCAAAGGCGAATGGAATCGTCCGGGTGTAAACAATGTAGAAGAATTCAATCCGGATCCGTTCATGGAACAACTCAATAAGCAAGGTCTTCCCTGGCATGAAGAGTTCGACAAGGATTTGGAATTATAAGAGTACACCTATTCATTAAAAGAAAGTTATGATAAACGTAGGAGATAAAGCACCGGAAGTCTTGGGTATCAATGAGAAAGGCGAAGAAATCCGTTTAAGTGCTTATAAAGGAAAAAAAATTGTGTTGTACTTCTACCCAAAGGACAGTACATCAGGTTGCACCGCACAAGCGTGTAACCTGCGCGACAACTATTCCGAACTACGTAAAGCCGGCTATGAAGTAATCGGTGTCAGCGTAGACAATGAAAAGTCGCACCAGAAATTCATCGAAAAGAACAATCTTCCTTTCACTCTGATTGCTGACACTGACAAAAAGTTAGTAGAAGAATTTGGAGTATGGGGAGAAAAGAAACTGTACGGACGTGCTTACATGGGTACTTTCCGCACTACTTTCCTGATAAATGAAGAGGGAATCGTAGAACGAATTATCACTCCCAAAGAAGTGAAGACCAAAGAACATGCCTCACAGATTTTAAATCAATAACTCCATTAATTATATAAGAATAAGGTATGGCAAAAAAAGACGAACTTAATTTTGAAACAGATAATAAAATGGCATCAAGCGAAAAACTAAAAGCCTTACAGGCTGCCATGGAAAAGATAGAAAAGAGCTTCGGTAAAGGTTCTATCATGAAAATGGGTGATGATAGTGTTGAACAAGTAGAAGTGATCCCGACAGGCTCTATTGCCCTGAACGTGGCACTTGGCGTTGGAGGTTACCCTAGAGGTAGAATCATCGAAATCTATGGCCCGGAGTCTTCCGGTAAAACAACATTGGCTATCCACGCCATTGCTGAAGCACAAAAGGCCGGCGGTATCGCTGCTTTTATTGATGCCGAACACGCTTTCGACCGTTTCTACGCATCTAAACTGGGCGTAAATATCGATGATCTTTATATCTCTCAACCGGATAACGGAGAGCAGGCGTTGGAGATTGCGGAACAACTGATTCGTTCTTCTGCTATCGACATCATCGTTATTGACTCTGTAGCCGCACTGACTCCTAAAGCGGAAATCGAAGGCGACATGGGTGACAACAAAGTAGGCCTTCAGGCACGTTTGATGTCGCAGGCTCTTCGTAAGTTGACAGCTGCTGTGAGCAAGACACGTACTACTTGTATTTTCATCAACCAGTTGCGTGAGAAGATCGGTGTTATGTTCGGTAACCCGGAAACAACAACCGGTGGTAACGCTTTGAAGTTCTACGCTTCTGTACGTTTGGATATCCGTGGTAGCCAGCCGATCAAAGATGGCGAAGAGATTCTCGGTAAACTGACTAAGGTGAAAGTGGTGAAGAATAAAGTAGCACCTCCTTTCCGCAAAGCAGAATTTGACATCATGTTCGGTGAAGGTATCTCCCATTCCGGAGAAATCATCGACTTGGGTGCTGACCTGGGAATCATCAAGAAGAGCGGTTCATGGTATAGCTACAATGATACTAAGTTAGGACAAGGACGTGATGCCGCCAAACAATGCATCATGGATAATCCTGAACTGGCTGAAGAACTGGAAGGATTGATCTTCGAAGAATTGAAGAAGAAATAATTTGCTTTAGCCCTGCTTTATCAGCAGGCTAAAACTGAACTAAAACTGAAAGGTGGGAGAAAGTCGTTTACTACGATCATTCTCCCACCTTTTTCTCTTTTATATAATTCTCTCTTTTATTTCTTACACGAAGTAAATGTATGCCAATGTGCTCAAACTGATAATTACCCAAAGCAAAATTCCTTGAACCAAAGGCTTTATTCCAACTGCTTTCAATACATCAATAGAAAGAGAAGCACCGATGAAAAACATGGTAATCGTCAGAGTTTTACGGGCAATACCGTTAATAGCCGCTCCCAATTGTGGTACTCCATCCAGCAAATAAGTGTTTACTACCAATGCCAACACGAAGAAGAAGATAAACCATGGAATACTTATCTTTTGTCCTTTGCTTTTGAAAATAAAGGAAGTAGCAAAAGCCATCGGGATAATCCAAAGCGCACGGGTCAGTTTAATAGTGGTTGCCACTTTCAATGCTTCTTCACCATAAGCAGCTCCTGCACCTACTACAGAACTGGTGTCATGAATGGCAATAGCTGCCCATGTTCCGAATTGTTGCTGATCCATATTTAATGCATGACCAATGGCGGGGAAAATGAAAAGTGCGATAGCATTCAAGATAAAGATAGTACCCAATGCTACAGACATTTCACTATCTTTCGCTTTCAATACCGGTCCCACAGCCGCAATGGCACTACCACCACAGATAGCAGTTCCCGAACTGATAAGATAAGCTGTATTACGGTCAATCTTGAACAACTTACGTCCGATAAACCAACCTATTACCAAGGTTCCGATCACTGAAATGACTGTAAACTCCATACCTTCCTTACCGGAAGCTAAAGCAGAATGAAGATTCATACCAAATCCCAATCCTACAACTGAATATTGCAACAGATATTTAGAGGTTTTCTTATTAAACTTAGGATGCGCTTGTCCACAAGTCAATGCAAAAATAAGTCCGAGGAACAAAGCAACCGGAGGAGTTACCCAAGCCGACCATGCTTCCAATCCCGGAATATAGTCTAAAAAAAGAAAGAAAGTCAGAGTAGAAAGCAGTGCAACATAAATCATCTTATTATTTGCCTGCAAAGTTTTTGTAGCTGTTGAAATCATATCTTTTTATCTTTAATTGTTTTCCGGGTGCAAAGGTACGGTAAACAATCAAGACCCACCAATAGTTTCTAATTATGCATTATAACTTTTAATTATAGGCATACTCTCTCCCAACTACTCTTACACTGTTACAATGTCTTTCCCAAAAGGCGATAATGCCAAAGATGCCAACTTGAAGTGTTGCAATCCAAAAGGGATTCCGATAATGGTAATGCACAATATAGCCCCGAAAACCAAATGTGACAGACAGATCCAAATGCCACCCAGAAATATCCACAGGATATTCATCAATATATAGAGGCAGCCACCGGAACGGTTCCCACTTCTGACTTCTTTACCGAAAGGCCATAAAGCAAGTCCGGCCAACTTCAATGTTTGCATCCCAAAAGGAATGCCGATAATGGTCAGCATCATCAATAAACTCGAAATGAGGTATTCGACAGCAGTAAAGATACCACCAAGCAGCAACCACAATAGATTCATTAAACAGCACATATAAAATAGTATTAGTTATTATTCCAATTTTCTTTTTGTTGTCTCATCCACTTTACCCTGATAATAATGGTCGATCACTTGCTGAAACAAATCATCCGAAGCAACTTCATTAAAAAGCGTCATGCATGACAATACTTTCATCGCATCTAACGAACCGAAAACTTCCTGCGCCGTTTTATTTTTCAAATGAAGAAAAACAGACGTTATTTCACGAAGTCTTTCTCCCAAAATTGGATGGGCAAGATATGCTTCAGCCTCTTCTTTGCCGCTAAGGCCATAATACTGTGAATTATAACTCATGCCCAATCCTTTCAGTTGAGGAAATATATACCAAATCCAATGGGAATATTTCCGCCCGTTTCTAACTTCTGCAAGGGCTTGTTCATAATCACCTCGCTGGGCATCTAAAAATCGTTGTAAGTTATAGTCAGTCATAGATACTTCTCGCATTTTTTTAAGTTATCATACTTTCAGGAGATAACAGAATCAAATAAGTGATTTATTTCGAATCACAGCACTTTTTTCAATTCTATTAAAGCCGAGACTTCGTTTTCCTTATTAATGTACTTCTCTATTTCATAGGGTTTATATCCTAATTTAGTATATAACAGAAGCCCACTCGTATTAGCATCAAAACAAGACAAATGAAGCTCCGATACATTATATTTCTTTTTCCCAATATCTTCCATAGCATTTATCAGAAATGTGCCAACGCCACGATTACGAAAACAAGGACTTACTATTACATTTCCAATAGCACAATATTGAGATTCTCTTACCTCATAGAAATTTGCAAACCCTACTACTTCATTATTAAATAAAACAACAGTCGAATCAAATCTATCTTTTATTGTATTCTTTAATTGATCGATTGTTAAAGGAAAATCAGCTTTAGGAAACATAAAAAACAGTTCCTGCTTGTTTCGAGGTAATTTACAAACAGTTTCTAAATCGTCAAACGTAAAATCTCTATAAGTAAGTTTTTCTTTTTCCATAATAATCATGCTGATACCCTCCATTTCTTTTCTACATACAATATTATAACCGACTTTGCTATATAGATGCAAAGTATTGGGTGTCTCTTCGCCTGTAAAAAGAGAAAACGTATGACAGTGGGGAAATAACCGTTCTATTTCAGTCATAAGTTCTCTACCTATACCTTTATTCTGAAAATCGGGATGCACTATCAATTTACCAATATGACATACTCTATTTTCATCCATACGTCCCCTGACAGAACCTACAATCTGTCCATCATCTGATACGTATTTTAGAATAATGCCTGTCTGATACTCATCACAAATCTCATCCTGATTTTGCAACAAAGGGGGAAGATCGAATTTATTCATTCGTTCGGCCACCACCATAAAAGATTTCTTTTGCAAAGATAAAATGTTTACCAAATCATTTTCTTCAGCTTGCATGATATTAGTATGACTCATAATATTACAAATATACACTTTTCTAAAAACTAACAGAAGCATTGCATCCACTTTTTAGGAAATAATATATTAAGCATTAAATCCCGTTATATCCTTTCTCTTTAATCATCTTCATTCCCTCCCAAACTATTAATAGAAAACTTCTTCTTTATTAAGGATAAACTTCTTTTTGTCAAATAGAAAACTTATCTTTGTATAAGAGTAAACTATAAATGCAAGCTTTGATTATAAAAATGAAAGCTTTGTTTTTATAAACGCAAGCTTCAATTATAAAAACAAAAGTTGCATTTATAGTTTATAATTAATCAAAAGGAACTTTACTATTAGAAGAAAGGAAGTTTGCCTCTAATACAAAAGAACTTATCTATTAATACTTTAAACAATAGATGATATGGCAAGATATATCATAGAGGAGATGCCCGATCTTCAGAAAACAGGCAAAAGAATTACTTATCCTAAATTTGCGCGGATAGATAATACAAGCATAAAAGAGTTGGCGCAACGAGTAGGTGACGTCAGTGGATTCAGTGCAGGAGACATAGAAGGCGTACTACTTCAGACCGCCATTGAAATGGCGCATTTGATGGCAGAAGGACGCTCGGTAAAGATAGACGGAATAGGAACGTTTACTCCCTCTCTTACTTTAGGCAGAGACAAGGAGCGGGAAGATCCGGAAGAAGGGGGGAGTCATCGCAACGCACAAAGTATTTTTATAGGAGGTGTAAATTTCCGGGTAGACCGAGAAATGGTGAGAAATATCAGCGAAAGATGCCAACTGGAAAGAGCACCCTGGAAAAAGCAACGATCCTCTAATAAATTCACATCGGAACAACGACTGGCATTAGCTCTAAAGTATCTGGATGAACATCCCTTCCTGACCGTTTGGGAATATCGCAAACTAACAGGATTGTTACAAACAGCAGCAACCAACGAACTAAGACAGTGGGGACATCAACCGGATTCTGGAATAGAAATCACAGGAAGAGGAGCACACAGGGTATATATAAAGAAAAAATAGTCGAACGAAGAGGATAACAGTATGAGAAATACCCCGAAAATAGATGAGAAATAACTGTTTTGAGGCCTATTTCACTAAAGAAACTATGAGAAATAGGCTTTCTCAAAACGTTTCCCATTCAGTAATTATCTGGTTATAAGATTATTATAAAATAATTATGAGAATATGAGAAATGAAAATCATTTTTCTTATTCTGGAGAAGCGATTGCACGAGAGAAAAAGACAAACTTACAGGCTTTTACTATGATGTCCGGCGAAACGCATAAACACCTGTGACAATCCTCCCTCCTGCCCTTGCAGCTGTACAAAGTTAAATTCGCGCAGCATCGGCATTCCTTTTATTTCGACTACACGGAGATTGCCAGCTACAAGCTCTTTATGCACCGAACGGATAGAAACAATTCCCATACAGTCCGTATGTTCCAAAAAAAGCTTGATACTCTCTGTACTACCGAGATACATCAATACATTAAAAGAAGAAAGTTTGAGATTATGTTGCAATAAGGCACGTTCAAACACATCTAATGTACCGGAGCCCCTCTCCCGCAAAACCAAAGGAATATTCAGCAAATCTTCCGGAGTAATCTCATCCGTGACAGCTAATTTACTCTGTGTATGCACCACGGCAACCAGTTCGTCTTGCAAAAATGGAGTATATTTCAGATTAGGTAAGCGGAAGATCCCTTCGACCAGTCCCAAATCAATCCGATGCTCTTGCAAGGCAGCTTCCACTCCCCGGGAATTTCCATTAATCAAAGAAAGATTGATTTGCGGAAACTTGGCTATAAAGTTCGCTAACAGAGGAGGAAGTACATATTGCGCAATCGTAGTACTGGCCCCCAATTTCAGTTCGCCGATATATTCATTATGCAACAGATGCATCTCATATTCTAATTGTTTATAATCGTCCAGGATTTTCTCGCTATGTTTCAGCAGCAATTCTCCGGCCTTAGTCAGTGAGATTTTGCTCCCTTGACGGTCGAATAAACGAGCTTGATAGTAAGTCTCCAGCTCCTGAATATGTTTGGTGATAGCAGGTTGACTGACAAACAATTCTTGCGAAGCCTTCGTAAAGCTTAGATTCTTCGCTACGCTCTGAAATACTTTTAAACGAAAATCGGACACGGCAATTATGATTAACAGTTAAGAAATCAATGACGAATAATGAATTACAGAAAGAATAAAAGCACAATAGTTATTGCAATTCTTCCGCTTTTATCCCCAACGCCTGCATGACAGGGAAAGCCAGCATATCCCATTTATAATCCACCGGAAGTTCGGGCTCATTCATACGGAATTGAATGACCTCTTTGCCTTTCACTTCATGCAAAGCATCAGTCACTTTCTTTCCATACTCCTCATTGAAAGAAATAACGATCATCCTTTTCACGTCTGCCGAATCGGAAACGATAGAGAGTAAATCCAAAAACAAATCTTCTCTTGACACCATTCCTTCCGACGGAACGCTGGCAAAAGAATATTCACCATAAGGGCTCTGAAACGCAACTCCATTCAATTCTTCCTGCAAATCGGAAGGTTGGCAATATTGCAATCGACTGGATTCTTTATCATACACAAAAAGAAATTGCACCTCGTTCTTCCCTTCTGTAATCCCTGCATCCAAGGTTATATAGGTGGTCAACATCGAAAGGTCTATCTCTTGTAAAGAACGATGCAAAGTTTCTTCAAAATATCCTTTTATATCTGTTATTACAAAATTCAAAAAAGCAGCGTCAATCAACACCACTGCTTCAGCAAGTTTTATTTGGGGCTTATCACTCATATACCATCTATATTATTACAGCGGATAAAGATACTACAATACTTTTATTTATCCACTTTTCAATATTTATTTTCTTTCATCACAGGCTAAGATTACACAAACAAGCGTATCAGGTAACAAATGATATTTTATAGCAAATTCGTCAGTTACTCCCAGATAAAAAGGTCATTTTGTCCTTTAACTCCTTAATACTCATGCTATTTTGTCATATTTTTATACTTGGCAAATCTTTTGCGCCCTCTTAGGTGTTATTAAAAACGTGAAATAAGAAAGGAGAACAAAGATATGAACTTTAACAATTTTACCATCAAATCTCAAGAAGCGGTACAGGAGGCCGTGAACCTGGTACAAAGCCGGGGACAACAAGCCATTGAACCTGTCCACATCATGCAGGGAGTAATGAAGGTGGGTGAAAATGTCACTAACTTCATCTTCCAGAAACTTGGCATGAACGGACAGCAGGTAGCTCTTGTTGTCGACAAACAGATCGACTCCCTGCCAAAAGTATCCGGCGGAGAACCGTATCTGAGTCGTGAATCTAACGAAGTATTGCAGAAAGCAACACAGTATTCTAAAGAAATGGGCGATGAGTTTGTTTCATTAGAGCATATCATACTAGCATTGCTGACTGTGAAAAGTACCGTCTCCACTATCTTGAAAGATGCCGGTATGACGGAAAAAGAATTACGCAATGCCATCAGCGAGTTGAGGAAAGGAGAAAAAGTAACGTCACAATCTAGTGAAGATACTTATCAATCATTGGAAAAGTACGCTATCAACCTGAACGAAGCTGCCCGTAGCGGAAAACTGGATCCTGTAATTGGACGTGATGAAGAAATCCGCCGGGTACTCCAGATATTGAGCCGCCGTACAAAGAATAATCCGATTCTAATCGGTGAACCGGGAACTGGTAAGACAGCAATCGTAGAAGGCTTGGCACATCGTATCCTTCGAGGAGATGTACCTGAAAACCTGAAAAACAAACAGGTCTATTCATTGGATATGGGAGCACTGGTTGCCGGTGCAAAGTATAAAGGTGAGTTTGAAGAACGACTGAAATCAGTTGTCAATGAAGTGAAGAAATCAGAAGGTGATATAATTCTGTTCATTGATGAGATTCATACACTGGTAGGAGCCGGAAAGGGTGAAGGCGCCATGGATGCTGCAAACATTCTAAAACCTGCCTTAGCTCGTGGAGAATTACGTTCTATCGGAGCAACAACCCTCGACGAATATCAAAAGTACTTCGAAAAGGACAAAGCTTTGGAGCGTCGTTTCCAAATCGTACAAGTGGATGAACCGGACAACGTGAGTACTATTTCTATCCTTCGTGGACTGAAAGAGCGTTACGAGAACCATCACCATGTGCGTATCAAAGATGATGCCATCATTGCAGCCGTCGAATTGAGTAGCCGTTATATTACCGATCGTTTCCTGCCGGATAAAGCCATTGACCTGATGGATGAAGCTGCAGCCAAACTGCGTATGGAGGTAGATTCTGTTCCTGAAGAACTGGATGAAATCTCCCGCAAAATCAAGCAGCTGGAAATCGAACGGGAAGCTATTAAACGTGAAAACGATAAACCGAAACTGGAAATCATCGGTAAGGAGCTTGCCGAACTTAAAGAACAGGAAAAGTCCTTTAAAGCCAAATGGCAGAGTGAAAAAACACTGATGGATAAAATCCAGCAGAATAAGGTTGAGATAGAGAATCTTAAATTTGAAGCAGAAAAAGCTGAACGTGAAGGTGACTATGGTAAAGTAGCCGAAATCCGTTACGGTAAACTTCAGGCTTTGGACAAAGAGATAGAAGATACTCAAAAGCAGCTACGTGATATGCAAGGCGATAAAGCCATGATTAAGGAAGAGGTAGATGCTGAGGACATTGCCGATGTTGTTTCCCGTTGGACAGGTATTCCTGTCAGCAAGATGCTGCAAAGTGAAAAGGATAAACTATTGCACTTGGAAGAGGAACTTCATCAACGTGTAATCGGTCAGGATGAAGCGATTGAAGCCGTGGCAGATGCCGTGCGCCGTAGTCGTGCCGGATTACAGGATCCGAAACGTCCGATTGGCTCGTTCATTTTCCTCGGAACCACCGGTGTAGGTAAGACCGAACTGGCGAAGGCATTGGCAGAATTCCTGTTCGATGACGAAACGATGATGACTCGTATCGACATGAGCGAGTATCAGGAAAAGCACAGTGTTTCCCGTTTAGTCGGAGCGCCTCCGGGATACGTAGGATATGATGAAGGCGGTCAGCTGACAGAAGCTATACGTCGGAAACCTTACTCTGTTGTCCTGTTTGACGAGATAGAAAAAGCTCATCCGGATGTTTTCAATATCCTGTTACAGGTATTGGATGACGGACGACTGACTGACAATAAAGGAAGGGTGGTCAACTTCAAAAATACAATCATCATCATGACTTCGAATATGGGTAGTTCTTATATACAAAGTCAGATGGAGAAGTTGCACGGTTCCAATAAAGAAGAAGTGATTGAAGAAACGAAGAAGGAAGTCATGAATATGTTGAAAAAGACGATTCGCCCGGAATTCCTGAACCGTATTGATGAAACGATCATGTTCTTACCATTGAATGAAAAGGAAATCAAGCAGATCGTACTCTTACAAATCAAGGGAGTTCAGAAAATGCTTGCCGAAAACGGAGTGGAACTGAAACTGACGGAAGGAGCATTGGACTTCTTATCTCAAGTGGGATATGATCCAGAATTTGGAGCTCGTCCGGTAAAGAGGGCTATTCAACGTTATCTATTGAACGATCTATCCAAAAAGTTACTTTCCCAAGAAGTCGACCGCAGCAAAGCAATTACCGTTGACGCTGGTGGAGACGGATTGGTATTCAGAAATTAAGAGTTTCCATTTAAATAGAATGCCGGTATGCTTGATAAGAAGCATACCGGTATTATTTATATCCCTGAATATGTAAATCTCCGGACTTCCGGTTGGCAATTCGGATGGCTCATTACCAAAACATAGGTACCCTGTTGAGGGATTTCCATAGTCAATGAAGGCAAAGCAAATTTATGTTTGCCTTTTAATTCTCCCTGTGAATCGTAAAGGAATACCATTGTACCTGCCAACAAACCTGTCAGGCATAATGTCCCTTTTTCATTGTCCAAACGGACGTTTACTTCTTTATTTGTTATTGTCTCCATACCCTATATCAAAAACCGTCTGCTCCCCTAGAAGGCTATTAAAAATAAAAAGCGTGGGAACTTACTACAATTATCCCCCCCTTGACGCTTTAGACATCTACTAGCTAAATCATGCAAAACAACTAATGTTCAACCACATATTTACATACATGGCAGAACACGAGCGTTTAAACATTATTCCTAAGTAGTTCAATATTGTCCAGATCTCAAGTCTTGAATAATATCTTTATAACGCTTTTGTTCTCTATTGTTATTCACCGTTCACTACTGCTATTCCCAAGAATAGTGAACAGCGACAAAGATACATAAAAAAGCATCATTATTTACAATATAAGTAGAAGATATTTATTTTAGTAAAAGATTACCCAAATAATACTAATTTTTTTCTGAACATACAAGTGTTTATACGAAAAAACATGATAAGCATTTAAAATGCTTATCATGTTCTCTATTTTTGATTAAATAAACGGTACAGATTATTCTGCAGCTGCTTCTTCCTTAACTTCACCTTCCGGTTTAAATTCTGTGATTCCATTAGAAATCAAGATGTTATACCAAGCTACCAATTTCTTGATATCTGCTACATATACGCGTTCACGATCAAAGTTTGGTAATACTTCAGCCAAGTATTCACGCAATTGTTCAGGAGTAGCCTTTTTCGGGTCGATAGAAGCCTGCGCTGATTTCTCTTTCTCTTTTATAGCTTCCAGCACATCATACAAAGGCACTTCTGCATCGTCCGTATACATTGCTATATCGGCCAAAGAAATAATTTTTTCATTACCATAAGCGGGGAAACGTTTCTTCTCAGCATTGACTGATTCAACAATCAACATATTTTTTCCTTGCGAAATAAGTTTGTATAATCCCGGTTTACCTGAGATAGACAAGATAGTCTTCAACATAGTATATATCCTTTTATTTATTAATTATTTTTTGCGGAGCAAAGGTAATGATTATTTTTAGATAGCAAAGAAATAAGCTCCAAAACCTGTGGAATTAACGGTGTTTCATCATCATTCACTATCACGAAATCGGCATGGCTTCTCTTTACTTCATCACTCATTTGAGCTTCGATACGCTTCATCACCAGTTCTCTTGACGAACAGTCCCGCTTTACAGCACGTTCCACTCTCACTTCCAGCGGCGCATATACCATAACCAGAAAATCAACTTCATCCTTAAAACCAGCCTCCACCAGTATTGCAGACTCCATACCCACCAGCAGTTCACTTTTCAACCGGGCAGCCCATTGACGGAAATCTTCTTTCACTTGCGGATGAATAATCTCATTCACTTTCCGCACATGCTCCTGATGACCGAACATATAAGAAGCCAACAAAGAACGATTCAACTCTCCACCCTGAAACACATCCTGACCAACCAGATCACAAAGCCCCCGGCGAATCACCGGATCTGTCTGTGTAATTCGCTTTGCTTCTATATCTGATATATAGACAGGTATTCCCATTATTTCGAGTAGCCTGGAAACAACACTTTTTCCACTACCAATGCCACCGGTTATGCCAATCTTAATCGCCATTAGAAGTAATTTGTTCTATCAGGAAGTCCACTTGCTCGGGAACAATACGTATTTGATTTATTCCACTTGGAAACGACTTCAATTTAACCGTATATTTATCAGAGCCAAGCTTCAGCAATTCTTCATAAGAGATATTGATGATAAAATCGCTTGCTTTTATACTGCGGAACCGTTTTAAGCCCACTTGAAAAGTAATCTGAACTTTGGAAGGAAAAGTACGTAACACCTTATCTGCCGGAAAATTAACTCCATGTAATGGCACTTCGACCGTTTTCTCCGTATAAATATCCACCGGGAAAGTCATTTCTACCGAAGCCGGAACAAACTTCACTCCTCTTTCAGAAGTCAGCAGAATTCGTCGCCGGGTTGTATCAGATATATTCTCCAAAGTTATATTTTGAGTATATGCAGTTGTTATAGTATCCAAAATTCCTTCCGGAGCATAAACCAATACAGAGTCCGGCTTACAAATGGTGTCAGATACATAATATTGAAGTCCGGCTGTCACTTTCCCCTGAAAACGAACAGGAACCAGCTTGGACTTTCCTTCGGAATAGATATATTCTAATGTATCCGGCTTGATCGATAGGATTTTGGAGGATACATTCAGTTGGCTTAATATTTTTTTCTCAAAGTCGGAAGCATAAATTTTCACATGATTATCTTTTCCTTTATAATCAAGAAAACCTAGATTGACCGGAAAGAAACTTTTCCCCAACATATAATTGAGAAGCACTGTCCCTTTATCTTTCACTCGAACACGAAGTTCGGAAGGAGGTTCCGAAGTCAACACTACATTGTTAGGAAGATCTTTCATTCGCACCGGGATAGAAAACTCCGCTTCATAATCATTATTGAGCGTCTGAAGCAACCAGAATCCACCGGCTATCAGAAAGAAAAATAAAAAAATTAAGAACTCTCTGCTCTTATCACTGAGCAGAAAATCCTTAATTTTCTTAGATAGTTTTAAATATGTATATTTTATATTCCTACGATCAAACATAGGCATTTATTTACCAACTATTTATTTAGACTGATTGCTAGCCGCTGAAGCATCAGCGAATATAGAATTCTTGTCTATTTTAATCTTTACATTAGAAGCAATCTCAAGTACTATATAGTCGTCAGTAATTTCCTTGATTGTTCCGTGGATACCACCTGCAGTAATCACATTCTGATTTACCTGAAGAGATTTACGGAAATTAGCTATTTCTTTCTGCTTCTTATTTTGAGGACGGATCATAAAGAAATACATGATAACAAACATAGCTATCAGCATGATCCACATCATACTTCCACCTCCGGCAGCACCGGCAGGAGCTTGCAATAATACAGTCAATACGTTCATAAATAATCTGTTTTAGTTTCTACTATATGGACAAAGGTATCAGTTTTTAGTCAACTTACCTTCTTTTTTTAATTGATTAACTATTCCATCCAGCGTACCGTTGATAAAGCTACCGCTTTTAGCTGTGCTATACAACTTCGCAATCTCTACATATTCATTTAACGAAACACTGACCGGAATGTTCGGGAAACTAAGAATTTCTGCTAATGCAGTCTGCATAATGATTACATCCATAAATGCGATGCGGTCCAAATCCCAGTTTTTTGTATTCTCACTCACCAAATGACGGTAATAGTCAGAATTCAAAATGGTGCGACGGAACAGACGACGTGCAAACTCCTGATCTTCGTCATCCTTAAATTCCGGAAGCAGTTCCTGGTTGGCACCCTTCTTTTCATCAAAGCGTTTGATTGTTTTCAAGACGAACGTGTCTACAATTTCTTTATCATCATTCCAGTACAGACTCTGGTCTTCCAATACCTGGTCAAGAGAATCATTATTAAAGATGTATGTCTTATAGATTTTTCTCCACAGTTCACGATCAGCTTCGTATGAGTTGTCATCAGAAGCCATATAATCTTTATAGATATCGGTTTCTACAATTTTCTCATAAAGCTCTTTGATAAAATCCTGGTCGTTTGTCCAGGTTCTTTTCTGATTAGCTATAAACTCCGTCAATTGTTTATTGACTTCCAATTGAGCAATAAACTTGTTATCTACGAACTTCCTGTTGGGATACAATTCCTCTGTCGTAGGTGCCAATTTAGCTTTTGCCGCATCAATACGTTTTTGTGCATACTCTGTCAATGCTATCATCAGCATTAACAAATAGTTGTAAAGGTCATACGCCTTTGAAAGACTAAAGAATAACTCTTTCTCC
>OMBQ01000744.1_pt1 | contig 33925 bp, 28 predicted proteins | sample 1674311 | NCBI WGS metagenome assembly OMBQ01 (sample SAMEA103958160, study PRJEB25191) | human gut metagenome | biome: human-associated habitat [ENVO:00009003]; feature: intestine environment [ENVO:2100002]; material: feces | place: Germany | collected 2013/2015 | reverse complement strand
AAAATACGGCGTACCGCCGTGTCGGTTTACACCGACTTGATTTATGTTATACTATAATCATAAATCAAACATAACTCACCGAAAAAATTAATCTGACCTCTGCTCGAAAGGATAAATATGGGATTTCTTATTATTGACGGCAACAGCATATTAAACCGTGCATTCTACGGTATCCGTGTGCTGACAAATTCAAGAGGTGTTGCCACAAATGCCGTAACAGGCTTTATGAACACTCTGCTTATGCTTGAAAAGGATGTAAATCCGGATATGATAGCGGTAGCTTTTGACCTTAAAGCACCGACATTCCGCCATAAGATGTACGACGGCTATAAGGCAAACCGCAAGGGTATGCCCGAAGACCTCGCACAACAGCTTCCCTATATGAAAAAGATAATCACCGCAATGGGAATAACCATTATCGAAAAAGAGGGCTTTGAAGCCGATGATATAATCGGAACTGTTTCAGCCGCCTGTGCGGATAAGAAGATACCCTGTACAGTGTCAACGGGCGACCGTGACTCGTTCCAGCTTGTAAATGATTACGTTACCGTAAGGCTTGCCAAGACAAAAGGCGACATTTACTACACGCCCGATGTTATTATGGAAGAGTACGGTGTGACTCCGAAACAGATGATAGAAGTAAAGGCACTTATGGGCGATTCGAGCGACAATATTCCGGGCGTTCCCGGTATCGGTGAAAAGACCGCTCTTTCACTTATAAAGGAATTTGCAAGCGTGGACGGAGTTTATGAAAACATCGGCTCAACGCTTATCACAAAGGGTGTACGCACAAAGCTCGAAAACGGCAAGGAAAGCTGTTATATGAGCAGGCAGCTTGCCGAAATATGCCTTACCGCACCTATTGATACCGAGCTTTCGCATTATGTTCCGAAAGAACGTGACGATAACGAGCTTGCAAGCTTGCTGTCGGAGCTTGAAATGTACAAGATGCTCCAGAAGCTGAAGCTGCACCCGACTTCCGCTCCCGCAGGCTCAAAAGAGGCTTTGGAAGAATCCGCCGCAAAGCAGATACCTGCAATGCCTGCAGGCGATATAGTTCTGGCGCAGGAGGGTAACGTATACGCAGGCGCAGTAGGCGCTCCGGTAAAATTGTCCGACGGGGAGCTTAAAGCCTATGCCGACAGCGACAGCACGAAGTACACCTTTGATATTAAGGAAACGCTGACCGTTACCGGCTGTGAAAGGCTTAAGAACAACCGTTTTGATACAACGCTTGCGGCTTACCTTGTCGACCCCGATTCAAACGATTACAGCCTGTCAAGGCTCTGCGCTCAGTACGGAGTTCCGGAAGGAAACAGCATACAGGAAAAGTCGATAACCGTTGCCGCCCTCAATGATATACTTAATTGCAAAATCAGTGAAACAGGCTCTGCGGCGGTTCTTACCGATATAGAGATACCTCTTGCCACTGTGCTTGTGGCTATGGAGCGTGAGGGTGTAAGTATTGACGCAGACGGAATAAAGGCTTTCGGTAAAGAGGTTTGCGAAAAGGCTGAAAAAATCAGCCGTGAGATCTATGAATACGCAGGTTATGAATTCAATATAGGCTCGCCAAAACAGCTCGGAAGCGTGCTTTTTGAAAAACTTGCATTGCCAAGTGCCAAAAAGACAAAAACAGGCTATTCCACAAACGCCGATGTGCTTGAAAGCCTTATGGACAAGCATCCCATAGTTCCTCTGATAACCGAATACCGTGCGCTTACAAAGCTGCAGAACACATACGTTACAGGACTTCTGAAGGTAGTGGGCGAGGACGGCAGGATTCATTCGACCTTCAAGCAGACGGAAACAAGGACAGGAAGAATTTCAAGCGCCGAGCCGAATATTCAGAATATCCCCGTAAGAACGCCGCTCGGCAGGGAGATGAGAAGATTCTTCACCGCAAATGACGGCTGCCTGCTTGTCGATGCCGACTATTCACAGATCGAACTGCGTGTGCTGGCTCATATTTCGGGCGACGAGATAATGAAGAAAGCGTTCCTTGACGGTGTGGATATTCATACCGTTACCGCATCTCAGGTGTTCAATCAGCCGATAGAGTGGGTAACGCCGGACCTCAGAAGCAAGGCGAAAGCGGTCAACTTCGGCATAGTCTACGGAATAGGCGCATTCTCGCTGTCAAAGGACATCGGTGTTTCAGTGCCGAAAGCAAGCGAATATATCCGCTCCTATCTTTCCAAATATTCCGGCATAGCTCACTATATGGAGCAGACCGTTGCGAAGGCTAAGCGTGACGGCTATGTTGAAACTATGTTCGGCAGAAGAAGATATATCAAAGAGCTTGCCGCAAAGAATAAGAATCTGCAGGCTTTCGGCGAGCGTGTCGCAAAGAACACCCCCATACAGGGTACAGCCGCCGATATAATTAAAATTGCGATGATAAAAGTTTACAACAGACTTGAAGAAAGCGGTTTGGATGCAAGGCTGATACTTCAGGTTCACGATGAACTTATTGTTGAGGCAAAAGAAGATTGCGCAGAAAAGGTAGCCTTACTTTTAAAGGAAGAAATGGAGAATGCCGTAAAGCTCACCGTTCCTATGACGGTAGATGTAAATATTGGCAAAACGTGGTATGATACTCATTGACAATGATTGTTTGACAGATAAAGGAAAAATCACGGCTTTAAATCATCATAATTCATCAATCTGTAGCGACATTGCAGTGATTGAAAAAAAGTGTTTTTCGGTGCCGTGGACAGAGCGAAGCATTGAGTCGCAGGTGTTCACAGAAGGCTCAATCAATGCCGTTATTCGTGATGATAAAGCCGAAAACAAGCCGGTAGGCTTTATCTGCGGTCAGAGCGTATCCGATGAATGCGAGCTGTATCGCATTGCAGTGTTGCCGGAATACAGACATCAGTGCATCGCCACACAATTAATGGAATATTTCATAAATAAATGCAAAAATAACGGCATAAAAAGCATTTTCCTTGAAGTCCGCTGTGATAACGAGCCGGCAAAAAAGCTGTATGAAAAGCACGGCTTTTCTGAGGTCGGCAGACGCAGAAACTATTACACAGAGCCGGTTTGCGACGCTTTGATATATAAAGCGGAATTGTAAAACGTTACATTTACGGCAGGGCGGTATTTCTCCGCACCTGCCGTTTTTTATAAACCTTAATAAACCGCATAACAAAGCCAAATGCGGCAAATTTCAACTGTAAACACAAAAACGGCAGGCATGATTTCTCATGCCTGCCGTTTATCGTATCAATTGTATATCCTGTCAAACCGCATTGTAAAGCCAAATAATCGCTATACACGGCAACCCGCTTCACACGATTTTCTGTTTTACTCTGCATCTGACAAAGTATATGCATTAACCGCCACAAACCGCATTGCTATGCGATTTGCAGTGCGTTCAGCTCCGCCGTTGCGCTATCGCACAAAACGCACCGACAATTCCAAAGGCGGAACAGTCAGCGGCGACTCGCCGCCGCTTAGATCATGCTTTCCTGCCAGCAGTCGGGCGCTGTAAGACCGAGCATCTTAACGATGGTAGGAGCAACGTTTGCCAGACCGTACTTGGCGGGAACGCCGGGAGCGTACTTTGTATCGTCCTTGATAGTGTACTTGACTTCCTTATCATAGATGATGAAAGGAACGGGGTTGAGCGAGTGGGCTGTTCTTACCTGAACCTCACCCTTCTTGTTCTTTTCGAGCATCTCGTCTGCGTTGCCGTGATCGGCGGTTACTACGAGTGTAACACCGTACTCATCGCAAACCTTGATAAGTCTTGAAAGGCCGAGGTCAACCGCTTCAACACCGATTATTGTTGAGTCGAGGCTGCCTGTGTGTCCGACCATATCACCGTTGGGGTAGTTGCAACGGATAAAGTCATACTTCTTGCTCTTTATTACTTCGATAAGATCGTCTGTTATCTCAGCAGACTTCATCCACGGACGCTGATCGAATGAAACGTTGTCGGAAGGAATTTCCTTGTATGTTTCAAGCTCTTCGCTGAACTTATCGCTCTTATTGCCGTTCCAGAAGTAAGTTACATGGCCGTACTTCTGTGTTTCGGATACAGCATATTCGTTAAGACCTGCGGCAACGAGTACCTCTGTGAGAGTGTTTGTGATCTCGGGAGGATTTACAAGGAAGCGTGCAGGAAGCTTTAAGTCGCCGTCATACTGCAGCATACCTGCGAAGCATACGTCGGGCTTTGCGCCTCTGTCAAATGCAGTAAAGTCGTCATCGTCGAATGCCATTGAAAGCTCGATAGCACGGTCGCCTCTGAAGTTAAAGAGGATAACGCTGTCCTTGTCAACTATCTTGCCTACAGGCTCGCCGTTCTCAGCGATTACGAATGCAGGGAGATCCTGGTCGATGATGCCGTCGTTTTCCTTACGGTAGGTTTCAACAGCTTCCATAGCTGATGCAAACTGTCTGCCCTCGCCCTTGACGTGAGTCTTCCAGCCAAGCTCAACCATAGGCCAGTCAGCCTGGTAACGATCCATAGTAACCTTCATACGTCCGCCGCCGCTTGCTATCTTACCGTCAAAAGCGCCGTCCGCATTAAGCTCCTTGAGGAAGCTCTCAAGCTGTTCGATATATATCGGAGCAGAAGTAGCGGGTACATCTCTGCCGTCAAGCAGAATGTGCACTCTTGCCTTCTTGATGCCCTCATTCTTGGCTTCTGTCAGCATTTTGAACAGGTGCTTGATATTTGAGTGAACGTTACCGTCCGATAAAAGACCGATGAAGTGAAGGGTGCTGTTGTTAGCCTTGCAGTTGTCAACGAGTTCTTTCCAAGCCTCAGACTGATACATCTTTCCGCTTTCGATAGATTCGTTAACGAGCTTTGCGCCCTGTGAGTAGATCTGACCGCAGCCGAGTGCGTTGTGACCTACCTCTGAGTTGCCCATATCATCATCTGTAGGCAGACCTACAGCGTCACCGTGAGCCTTTAAACGAGTGTTGGGGCATTCTCTTAAAAGTCTGTCAAGAGTAGGAGTGTTGGCGAGCGTAACTGCATCGCCAAGACCTGTCTTTGAAAAGCCTACGCCGTCCATAACAACGAGTAAAACGGGTTTTGCCATTTGTTTAGTCGTCCTTTCGTAAATATCCGATTTTTTGATTAGCCGTTTACGGCAGCCTTGATGATAGTTGTGAAATCAGCAGCCTTGAGTGAAGCACCGCCGATAAGACCGCCGTCAACGTTTGTCTTTGAGAGCAGTTCTTCAGCGTTCTTTGCGTTCATAGAGCCGCCGTACTGGATTGTGATTGTTTCTGCAGTATCTGCGCCGTAGAGCTTAGCGAGTGTAGCACGAATGAAAGCGCAAACCTCTTCAGCCTGATCTGCTGTAGCTGTCTTGCCTGTACCGATAGCCCAAACGGGTTCGTAAGCGATTATGCACTTCTTGAGGTCATCTGCGGAGATACCGAAGAAATCGAGCTTAATCTGACGTGCGATAACTTCTTCTGTAATGTTGCATTCACGCTCCCAGAGAAGCTCGCCTACGCATACGATGGGTTTTAAGCCTGCTTCAAGAGCAGCCTTTGTTCTCTTGTTTACTGTTTCGTCTGTTTCAGCAAAATACTGACGGCGCTCGGAGTGACCGAGTACAACATATTCAACGCCCATTTCAGCGAGCATATCAGCTGAAATTTCGCCTGTGAAAGCGCCGCTCTTTTCAAAGTGGCAGTTCTCAGCGCCGATCTTTATGTTTGTGCCTGCTGTTACAGCGAGAGCTGTTTCAAGGTTTGTGAAGGGAACGCAGGCTACGACCTCAACGTCCTTTACATCGGCAACCATAGGCTTTAATTCTTCTAAAAGAGCCTTAGCCTCGGGTCTTGTCTTATTCATCTTCCAGTTACCTGCGATAACTGCTTTTCTTACTGTCTTTTTCATGATACAGTGTTCCTTTCGTTTTTTATTATAAATTGCTTATTACACAACAATAAGGGCGGAGAATATCCGCCCTCAGAAATGTCATCAACTTTTTAAATGAAGTTTCATCGGAATATCCCTAACCCCATACCCCTTCCCCTCGGGAAGGGGCTTAGAGTGGGGGCTATCGCCCCTCAACCCTATCGGGGGCTTCGCCCCTGCGACCCCATTTAAATCAGATGCTTTATGACAATCTGAGGGCAGAATAATCTGCCCTCGTTATTTTTACTTGTCCTGAATGCAAGCGATACCGGGAAGTACCTTACCTTCGAGGTATTCAAGAGAAGCGCCGCCGCCTGTTGAGATGTGGCTCATCTTGTCTGCATAACCGAGGTTGATAGCAGCTGTAGCCGAGTCGCCGCCGCCGATGATCGTTGTAGCGTCTGCCTCTGCAAGAGCTTCGCAGACAGCAACTGTACCCTTCTTTAATACGGGGTTCTCAAATACGCCCATAGGACCGTTCCATACAACTGTCTTAGCTGACTTAGCGGCATCAGCGAACAGAGCCATTGTCTTAGGACCGATGTCAAGACCCATCATATCAGCAGGAATCTTGTCAGCGTCAACAACGCTTACTTCGATCTCAGCGTCGATAGGATCGGGGAATTCCTTTGCTATTGTTGTATCAATGGGGAGAAGGAGCTTCTTGCCGAGCTTTTCAGCCTTTTCAATCATTTCCTTGCAGTAGTCGATCTTCTCGTTGTCAACGAGTGATGTACCTACTTCATAGCCCTTAGCCTTTAAGAATGTGTAAGCCATACCGCCGCCGATGATAAGTGTGTCGCACTTTTCGAGGAGGTTTGATATAACGTTCAGCTTGTCTGCAACCTTAGCACCGCCGAGGATAGCAACGAAAGGTCTTACGGGGTTTTCAACAGCGTTGCCTAAGAACTCGATCTCCTTGTTCATAAGGTAGCCTACTGCTGTTTCCTTAACAAACTTTGTAACGCCTACTGTAGAAGCGTGTGCTCTGTGTGCAGAACCGAAAGCGTCCATTACGAATACATCGTCGTCAACGAGATCTGCAAGCTCCTTAGAGAATGCTTCACCGTTCTTTGTTTCTTCAGCGCCACGGAAACGTGTGTTTTCAAGAACAACTATCTCGCCGTCCTTCATTTCTGCAACTGCCTTCTTTGCGTTCTCGCCTACTACTGTATCGTCCTTAGCGAAAACTACCTTTGTATTAACAAGCTCTGCAAGTCTTTCTGCAGCAGCCTTAAGAGAGAACTTGTCCTCGGGACCGTTCTTCGGCTTGCCGAGATGTGAACAAAGAACTATCTTTGCGCCGTTCTCAACTAACTTATTGATTGTGGGAAGTGCGGCCTGGATTCTGTTGTCGTTTGTGATCTTGCCGTCCTTCATAGGTACGTTGAAGTCTACACGAACAAGGACTTTTCTGCCCTTTACCTGTAAATCTTCTACATTCTTCTTGTTTAATTTGCTCATGGTAATGATCCTTTCGCTTTTACTTTATTTGTATGAGGCTGTCCTCAAGAAATACAAATTTCACGCATATTTTTATACTTCTGCGCTCATATTTATTTTACCAAAAAAGCGGATAAAATGCAAGTACTTTTTATAAAGAAATCGAATAAAACAGCACGGCGGGAAAGTATTCCCGCCGTGTGTCTGCTTGTAGTAAAAGCCTGTTTTGAAAAATATAGCCTGATCTCAATCCCTAACCCAAACTCCATTCTCCTAGGTGAAGAGCTTTGCCTAAAGCAAGGACGCTTTGATTGCTTGCCAAAAGTTTTGCGCGACACAAAGCCTACAGAGCAAGCAACACTCAATACCCGTTTTAATTTAGTAGATATATAGGTTTTTCGACAGACTTCAGCGCTTTTCCTGAAAAGCAGGACACTGTTTGCTGTATAGATCACTTATTCGTTTGTAATCGGAATTTCTGCTATCAGCTGTGGCACGGGATCTTTCGGGATAATATCGTAATAACGGTCGTTATTGAATACATAACCTTTTTCAACGGCATTTGATACCGAGAGATAGTTCTTTCCGCAGTACAGAGCGGTAAACGTACTGACTCTTCCCTCCGAATCCGTGTTAGCTATGCAGTAGTCGCCTGAAGCGTGAACGTTTGCGTTGTTATGTTCCAGATTATATGTGTCTATATCATCAAGATGTACAAAATATATTTCGCAGTTCTTTACAGGCTTTCCGTTGTCATCCTTAAGCACCATGTCGATGTCAATATCGCCATAGTCGGTGGCAATGTATGAAGAGTAAAATCTATCCCCGAGTATGACTTTCGGCTTACTGCTCTTTACAAGATCTTTGCGCACCATTATAGTGCTATAGATATGATTGTTTTCGCCTTGGATATTATCTATGCTTACAAGCAGGATATAATCATTTACTTCTTCTCCGGTGATAATTTTGCCGTCAACGCTTATGCTTGCATAGCTTACCGGAGTCTTTTTCACTTTACATCCCGTAATCCTACGACCGTCAACAGTGTCGATCAGTCGTGCTCCTTGCCATATGTTATCGTCTATATAGGTATCGCCATAATGGATAAGCTCAACCGGTATGTAAGTGTGTTCCTCATATGTGTAGGATTTTTCTGCAAGCGCATACTGCTGTTTGCTGTAATCGGGCAGAGTATCCTCCTCCTGAATACTTTCGTCTACAACCTCAAATTTGTCGGCAGGAAGAGTACCGGTTGTCAGATCGATATTTATAATGCTGTTACTGCTGCTTTCGGTCACGGTGAATACGGCAAATCCGTTGTCGCCTGTAGTGGTCATCATAGGAGCGGCTATAACGTAAATGCCGTAGTCTATGCTGTCAAATGTGTGATCACTGCCATCGGTATTAAAATAGGGTACTTCTGATATTTTGGATTGCTTTATGGTTATGACTTCATCATTTGTAAGGAACGCTTTGTCAACCTTATAATAGTAAAGCATACTTCTGTCAAGATCGGCTGCGTTGCCTGTCATTCTGAGCGTTACATTAGTCGCTGTGCCTGTCGGTTCGGGAGCGGGCTTGGCAGTTGTGGTTTCGGGCGCGGCGGTTGTCTGCGGTGCGGTCGTGCTCTCGTTTTCGGGAGTTGTTGATGTTGCGGCAGTCGTTGTTTCTTTGGGTTTTGATGAGTTGTCACTGTCACCCGCCACAGAGGTTATATCAATGGTTTTTGCGTCTGTTCCCGCTTTGTTTTCAATTCCGAAATTGAACATATAATTATTGTAGTAAGTATAATTCAAAAATATATAGTCATAAGGCGAAACGACTATACGGAGTTTTCCGTCAACATACTTCATGGATATATATTCAAGCTCAAACGTTTTGCTGTTGTCTGCGCCGTCTTTTGCGGTAAGCGATAACAGGATCAGAGAATTATGACTTTCATCGGTATAAAATGCCGTGCAATACTGCGTATGCGCCGAGTACAGCTCTGGTATAGGAAACTCTTTGTCTATATTTATGCCGAACTTTGATTTTGTGTTATTTTTATCCGCCGGCTGGATATAATCGGGACAGTACTCAAAAAAATATTCTTCAAATTTGTCCGAGTTACCCCCTGTGTATACCTGTGATACAGCGTTGATAAATTCCTCTGTGGTGTCAAACCCGAAATATGCTTTATCGGCATAATAAAAGCGTGCGTCATTATAAGAAGTTCTGCCTGTAAAGTAGTTGGCACTGTTGTTTTTGAACTTTTCAATTTCCTGCGCACTCATATCCGATGATATGCCGACTGCCTCGTTAATATTGGAAAAAATAATATATTTATTCGTAATGTCAATTGCATTATCGAACAGATCAAGTATTTCGCTCTGAACCTGCTTATCCGTGCAGAAAATGCTGTCAAAATCATCAGCCGCATTGATTTCTGTAGTATCTATGGTCGGTGTATTATCTATCCTGTGATAAGTTATTTTTCCGAGCTGTGCCCAGAATGCCTTATCATCAACAAAAGTCATTCCGCTCTTTTCGGAATGCACCTTTGTGTTTTCCGAGGGCGTAATAACACTGTCGGCGGCGCTGTTGCCGCCTATCGATACGTTTATAGGTCCGCCCTGATTATTTATTACCGCAAAATGTATTCCGACACCTGCCGTGCCTGCTGCGACAACTACTGCGGCGGCCGCTGCGGCATAACGTTTTATCTGCGGTACGAAGCTGCGTTTCTTGTCGCTTTGCAACAGCCTGTCAAGGCCGTTTTTCTTCTGCTCGTCTGTAGCGTTTACTTCATCGAATGCCTGTTTAATTGTCATTTTATTCAACGCTCCTTTCGTCACTGAGGACATTTCTCAGCCGCTCCCTCGCTTTCTGCAATCTTGTGCGGACCGCAGAAGAGCTTATGTGCAACATCTGTCCTATTTCTTCGCTTGAGTATCCGTCATAATAAAACAGATACACGGGTATTTTCAGCTTGTCGGGAAGTTTGGAAAGCTCGCTGAGAAGCTCCTTTGCTTCATTGCTTATATTGCTGTCGGGAATATTGTCGTTGAGCGGCTCATTTTTTCTGCACGCCGCCTTGAGCATATTCTTGCAGATATTTGAAGCAACACGGATAAGCCATGCTTTTTCGTGGTTTTCGCTTTCAAACTGTTTTCTTGTTTCGATTGCTTTCAGAAAAGCGTTATGTACAGCGTCTTCTGTATCCTGTATATTTTTCATATACATATAGCACACCCTGTAGAGAGTGTCGAAATTGCGTTCATAAAGCTCTCTTATGCTCTCGGAAGAATAATCTGACGTCATAAATCGTTCCCCCTGAGTTTTTCTCTTTGAATGTAATACAACTGACAGATGTGTTTTGTCTGTCGGAGAATAAAAAAATGCGGTTGAAAGCTCAACCGCAAAACAAGGACGGGAAAACCCGTCCTTTATATCATCTTTCTTCTCTGAAGTACGCTTCACCGAGCGCCTTAGGCGGCTGATTCTCTTTCTTCTTTCTCATTGCTATGAAAATCAGCACTATAATGGTGGCGATGTAAGGGAGCATTGTTAAAAACTGCGAGGGTATCTGTATCTCCCAGCCCTGCATCTTGTAGTTTAAACCTCTCAGCATACCGAAAAGGTAGGCGGCGAATATCGCCTTGAGCGGATTCCATGTACTGAATATGATGAGAGCAACGGCTATCCAGCCTGCGCCTGCCGTAACGTTATCCTGCCAGGTTGTCAGGAATGCGGTTGACAGATAAGCGCCGCCGAGTCCGCAAAGGAAACCGCCGAGCAGAATATTTATATACTTATGAAGCGTAACATTTATGCCCGAAGCGTCAGCCGCACCGGGATTTTCGCCAATCGCCCTTACATAAAGTCCGAGCTTTGTCTTGTTGAGGTAGAAATACGCAAGCACGGCTATGACAAGTCCGAGCCATACATATATATCCTGCGAGAAAACAGCCTCGCCGAGTATCGGGATATTGCTGAGAACAGGTATTTCTACAGGGCGGAATGCCGAGCTTACCGACTGGGGTATCTGTTCGCTTGATACCCAGCCGCCTATAAGACCGGAAACGCCCGTGCCGAATATGGTCAGCACAAGACCGGTAACGACCTGGTTTCCTCTGAGCGTGACGGTTATAAAGGCATATATAAGCGCACCTGCCGCACCCGCAGCACCTGCCGCCAGCATAGCGAGCAGAGGATTTCCCGTAGCACACGCAACTGTGAAGCCGAGCGACGCACCCATAAGCATCATACCCTCGACACCGAGGTTCATATGACCTACCTTCTCACAAAGTATACCGCCGACAATGGCAAACAGTATCGGAGTACCCGTCTGAATAGCGGTCTGTAAAAACAGACCTATCTGATGAAGAATATCCATTATTCAGCCTCCTTTACTGCGGTATGCTTGCGAAACGATATTTTATAGTTTATAAAGAACTCGCACGCAAGAACGAAGAATATGATAACGCCCTGCATTATTTCCGTAATGGACGAGGGTATTTTCATTACCTGAAGCGAGCTTCCGCTCTGGAGAAGTATCGAGAACATAAACGACGCAACCACGATAACGGGCGGCTTCAGCTTTGCAAGCCAGGCGGTGATTACCGCAGTAAAGCCAAGACCTGCCGACATCGAATCGGTTATCGACTTCTCAACGGCGCTCGACTGCATAAAGCCTGCCATTCCGCAAAGACCGCCGGAGATAAGAACTGCAATCACCAGTATTTTAACCGTATTCATACCGGCATATTTTGCGGTGGTTTCGCTTTCGCCGATAACGTCTATCTGATAGCCGAGCTTTGTGTAGCGGAGCAGTATCGTCATAATAATTACGAGTACCAGCATTATTATCCAGCCTGCGTGAATGCCGAATACATCGGGCAGTACCGCATTTTCCGAGAAGTTAGGCACCTTTGCCGCACCGAGTGCCGCAGGGTCTTTCCACGGACCGTATTGAAGGTAGCTTATAAAGGCTATCGCTATATAGTTCATCATCAGCGTTACAAGCGTTTCGCTCGCACCGAACTTAGCTTTGATAACCGCAGGGATAAGCGCCCATAAGCCGCCGCAGATGAAGCCTGCAACGCACATAAGCGGTAAAAGGAGTATAGGCGGCAGATCGGGACACATAAAAGCCATTGATGCCGCACCGAATGCACCCATATAGAACTGACCCTCAGCGCCGATATTCCAGAACTTCATTCTGAACGCTATCGCTATACCGAGCGAAAGAGTGGTAAGCATTATCGTTTTGTTCATAACGTCCTTGAAACGCTTGAACGGCGTCTGTATTATTTTGCCGAAAACCTTGAAAGGATCATAACCCATTATGGCAAGAACAATGCCGATAAATATCAGCGACAGCACGATGGCGCCTATTCTTATAAGAACGTCAACGAGCTTTGATGTGCCTTTCTGCCGCTTTGAAATCTGTATCATGCTCATACGGCCTTCTCCTCTCCCTTGTTGATATGGTCGCCCACCATCATAAGACCTATGTCTTCCTTAGTGACGGTCGTTGGGTCTACTATGTCGATTATCTCACCGTCGTGTATTACCATAAGTCTGTCGGAAATGCTTTTCAGCACGTCAAGATCCTCGCCTATGAACAGCACAGCAACGCCTTTTTTCTTCTGCTCGTTGAGCATATGATATATATTGTATGACGCACCTATATCAAGACCTCTTACGGGATAAGCGGTTATAAGCACCTTGGGCGAGAGCCATATTTCTCTGCCGAGAAGCACCTTCTGTATATTACCGCCGGACAGCTTCTTTACCGTGTAGTTTACAGATGGGGTGTAAATATCAAAATCGTGTACGATCTGCTCTGCGAGCTTCTTTGCAAACTTGCTGTCTATGAACGGGCCGGGATTATGATTATAGGACTTTAGGATAACGTTGTTCGTTATGCTCATTCCTGCCACAAGACCCATACCGAGTCTGTCCTCGGGAACAAAGCTCATACTGATGCCCTTGCGGATTATCGCTCTGGGATCAAGTCCCTTTATGCTGTCGCCGTCAAACTCAATATCGCCGTCGGTCATTTTGTCAAGACCTGCGATTATCTCGCAAAGCTCCTTTTGACCGCTTCCTGCTATGCCTGCAACACCGAGTATCTCACCGCCGTATACGTCAAAGTTCACGTTATCAAGAACGTTTACGCCGTCTGTATTTTTCTTTGTGAGATTTTTCACGGAAAGCATCGGCTTTGCGTTATAGTCACAGCACTGCGGACGCTCTATTTCAAGCGTTACCGCCTTGCCGACCATCATCTCGGTAAGCTGTTGGGGGGTGGTTTCGCTCGTCTTTACCGTACCGATACATTCGCCCTTACGCAAAACGGTAACACGGTCGGAAATATCCATAACCTCCGCCATCTTATGAGTGATAATGATTATCGTACAGCCCTGCTCCTTCATCTTTCTGAGAATAGAGAACAGTGCGGTTATCTCCTGCGGGGTAAGCACCGCTGTAGGCTCGTCAAGGATAAGAACGTTTGCGCCTTGGTAGAACGCCTTCATTATCTCTACAGCCTGCTTTTCGCTGACAGACATATTGTATATCTTCTTGTCGGGGGTAACGTTAAGACCGTATTTCTCGTTCAGCTTGTTCACATGGTGAGCCATACGCTTTTTTGATGTGACAAAATGCTTTATATGACCCATTACCACATTTTCTGCGGCGGTCATTACATCGACCAGCTTGAAGTGCTGATGTACCATACCGATGCCCGCCTTTATAGCGTCACCGGGTGAACCAAAGTGCATCTTTTTACCGTCAATCGAGATAGTACCGCTGTCGGGCGTATATATGCCGCTGAGCATATTTACAAGGGTACTCTTGCCCGAACCGTTTTCGCCGAGCAGGGCAAGTATCTCGCCCTTGTATACGTCAACGGAAATATCCTTGTTTGCGTATACCGAGTCAAACGATTTGGTTATGTGTTCAAGTTTTATATAAGGGTCTGCCATATAACCTCCTTGAAAATAGCGATTTGTCTTTTTAAAACATCGCAGATATTCCGGTGCTTTAAAAAGACAAATCGGGCAGCCGCAATGGACTGCTCGTATTGTCTTTAATAGTCTTAAGATTCTGTGACCTGTCGATTATGCGGGGATAGTACCTGTTACGCCCTTAACAAACCAGTTCATGTTCCAGATTTCTTCATCTGTCATCTTAACGCCGTCGTCAACCTTCTTGTTGCCTTCCTGATCGTAGAGAGGGCCTGTGAAGGGTTCGAGTGTGCCGTCAATGATAGCCTTCTTAGCTGCATCTACCTTTTCCTGTGTGCCTTCTGCGCAAAGGTCTGTCAGCTTGTCAAGGTATGTCATGTTAGCGGCAAGACCTTCCCAGTATTTACGGCTTGTCCATGTACCGTCCATAGCCTTCTTTACATCGTCTGTGTAGAATGTCTTCCAGTCGAAGCAAGCGGCTGTGAGGTAAGCCTTGGGAGCAGCGTCTGATGTGGGGAAGTTGTAGCCGATGCAGTATGCGCCCTTTTCTTCAGCGGCAACCTGAGGAGCTGTTGTATCCTGGTGCTGAGCGATTATATCAACACCCTTGTTGAGAAGCTCAAGTGCTGCCTGCTTTTCAACTGTGGGGTCATACCATGTATCTGTGAATACTACTTCTACCTTAGCATCGGGGTTTACAGACTGTACACCGAGTGTGAATGCGTTGATACCACGGATAACCTCGGGGATACCCTTAGCGGCAACATAACCGATGTAGTTCTTCTGTGTCTTCATACCTGCAACGATACCTGCAAGGTAACGAGCCTGGTATACCTTACCGAAGTAGGTTGACATATTTTTTTCTGTCATATAACCTGAGCAGTGAGCAAACTTTACATTGGGATGATCCTTTGCCATCTGGTCTGTACCTTCCATAAAGCCGAATGAGTTTGTGTAGATAAGGTTGCAGCCTTCATCAATAAGTGTCTGGATAGCTTCCTTAGTGTCGGCAACGGTTTCGGGTACGTCCTCAACGTAGAAGGTCTTTACGCCCATAGCCTCAACTGCAAGTCTGCCTGCATCGTGAGCCTGTGTGTAACCGCCGTCGTTGATCTTGCCGATGTAAACAAAGCCTGCTACAACATCGCTCTTGGCTGTGCTGTCGCCTGTGCTCTGTGCGTCGGAAGTCTTGCTTTCATCCGTACCGCTTGTTGCGGCATTGCCGGAGCAGCCTGTGAGTCCTGCTGTAAGTGCGCAGGTTGCCGCCAGTAAAATGGCGATAAGTTTCTTTTTCATGTTTTTCCTCCCTATTAAAACAGTAAAAGATATATTAACGGCACTTTGCCGCTAAATACGGTTATTTACAAGTCAATACCGCATAATTATTGTCGTGCGATTGCTTAGTCAGATTTTTCGTCAGATTGTATAAATTGAACGCAGGCAGGCTGGCGCCTGTCAAGCGAAATTTGTGCAAGATGGCGGAAAATATGCAAGCTTAGCGTACGGCAAAGGCGATAGCCGTTAATTGTGCGGTGTTGCCTTAAAAGGCTCAGTGTCTGAAAATACAGCCGCCGTCAACGCTCATCGAGTCAACTATTGCGAGCGATTCTACTCTGATGCCTTTTGAGCGGACAAGATCTCCGCCCTTCTGGAAGCCCTTTTCTATAACGATACCTGCGCCTGCTATACTTGCGCCTGCGCCCTTTACTATGTCGATAAGGCCGAGTAAAGCACAGCCGTTTGCAAGGAAGTCGTCGATTATAAGCACGTTGTCATCGGGTGACAGGAACTTCTTGCTGACTATTACGTTATATGTACGCTTGTGCGTAAAGCTCTCGATAGAGGTCGAATAAACCTCGCCGTCTATGTTTACGCTCTGCGCCTTCTTCGCAAATACGACAGGACATCCGAAATACTGCGCCGTAACGCACGCAATGCCGATGCCCGACGCTTCTATAGTCAGTATCTTGTTTATGCTCTTGTCGGGGAACAGTCTGCGGAACTCCTTGCCGATCTCATTGTAAAGCTCAATATCCATCTGATGATTGAGAAAGCTGTCAACCTTGAGTACGTTTCCCTCTTTTACTATACCGTCCTTGTTTATGCGTTCTTCCAGTAACTGCATTTTACATTTCCTCCGTTTATTTCAGTAATTCACGTCCCATAAGCACGCCCATGACAGACGCCATCATAAGTCCTCTTGTCCAGCCGCTTGAGTCGCCTAAGCAATGCAGTCCCTTTACGTTCGTGTTGAAATGCTCGTCCATCTTTATACGGTTGCTGTAGAATTTAAGCTCGGGTGAATATAAAAGCGTTTCACGGCTTGCAAAACCGGGAACGACCATATCCACAGCCTTTATGAAATTGATAATGTTCGTCATTGTACGGTAAGGCATAGCCGCCGTGATGTCGCCTGCAACAGCATCGGGCAGGGTGGGTCTTACGTTGGAGAAATTAAGTTCCTTCGGCCATGTACGCTTTCCGTCAAGAATATCGCCGTAACGCTGTACAAGAATGTGACCGTTACCGAGCATATTGGTAAGCTCGCCGACCTTCTTCGCATATTCGATAGGCTGGTTGAACGGTACGCTGAAATTGTGCGAGCAAAGTATAGCAAGGTTTGTGTTGTTGCTCTTAAGCTCTTTATATGAGTGACCGTTTACAACAGCTAAATCGTTGTCGTAGTTCTCCTGGCTTACAAATCCGCCGGGGTTCTGGCAGAATGTACGCACCTTGTTCTTAAACGGCAGAGGATAGCCGATGAGCTTTGACTCGTAAAGGACAGCATTTATCTCCTCCATTACCTCATTTCTGACTTCCACTCTTACGCCGATGTCAACAGTACCCGGTGTATGCTCTACATTATGCGCCTCGCAGGTCTTTTCAAGCCAGTCTGCGCCCTTACGGCCTGTTGCGACTACTATCTCGTCGCCGTATACGGTTTCCTGTTCGCCGCCGTCACGGGCATTTGAAATGATAACGCCCTTACATACGCCGTCTTCTATTATAATATCCTCGCAGTTCTTGCCGAACAGCACCTCAACGCCGCTTTCGATAAGATACTTTTCTATCTTGAAATAAAGCTCGTGCGCCATTTCCGTTCCTAAGTGGCGGATAGGACAGTCAACCAGCTTCAAGTTTGCGTTTATGGCTTTCTTTCTTATATCTCTTATCTTGTCGGGGTCGCTTACACCCTCAACGTGCTTATCCGCACCGAATTCAAGATATATCTTGTCTGTGTAGTCGATGGTTTCCTGTGCAAGCTCCTCACCGATAAGTTCTGGGAGCGTTCCGCCGACCTCGCACGACAGCGACAGCTTGCCGTCCGAGAATGCGCCTGCGCCCGAAAAGCCCGTTGTGATATGGCAGTAGGGCTTACAGTTCATACAGTGCTTTGTTTTTGCCTTAGGACAGCTCCTTTTCTCTACCGAAGCGCCCTTTTCGATTATCAGAATTTTTTTGTCTGAGCCGTTTCTGACCATTTCAATTGCGGTAAAGATGCCCGCAGGTCCTGCTCCTACAATTACTACATCGTATTTCAATTACTTTTCTCGCCTTTCCGCTTTGCAACAATAAGGCGTTTTACCGCTCCTTTGCAGAAAAACGCCGAATTTACATTAATATAATTATTTTGACACAATTCGAGCCTAAAGTCAATATCAAACCGACACAAAAATGAACTTTTGTGAATAATTTTTGTATCGTTTCCGGTAAAGCGGAGAATATAGCACAATTTACAGCTAATTTAGCACAATACAGTAAAATAATACAAGATGGGCTTGACAAAAAAACATAATATGCTATTATATAGGTAATAGCAAATGCAATGCTTTAGCAATGCCTGCAAATTGAAAGGAGTCCACTTTATGACCAAGATTGGAAAACGTATCATTATCATCGCAATACCTGTGGCAGTAGCAGCCGTTTTGCTGTTATCATCTGTTTTTTCTGCGGCAAAATTCAACACCTTCAACTGTTTTTCTTCGTTCCCTGCATTTTTCGGGATCATAAGCGGCTCGGAGAATGTGACAGAGATAGACGGCGGAAAAATTATAATGTGTCCGCCTGCGGATTCTGTTGAAAAGCTGGCAGATTATCTGAAAGATAAAGGCATTGAGCGTGACCCTGAAAATGATATGGGCGGCAGGATCGGCTTTATCGAAAACGGTGAAAAAATTCAGTTTGCATCCCGTATAAACGGTTATTACGGGTTGTTTACAAGGGTGTAAGGCGATAATAAAATTTGACAGCTAAACTGTGTCTGTTTCAGGCACAGTTTTTATTTTTTGCAGAAAAGCTCTTGACAATAGTCCGAAATCGGATTATAATATCTCTCAGTCCGATTTCGGACTTAAACATTTGCCGACAAGGAGAATCAGCTTGGATAATAAAAACAACAGAAAAAAACTGTATGAATATAATAATGTACTGAAATCAATAGATGATTGCTACAGGAATATAGCAAAGCGCTACGGGTTTTCGGAAGCGGCTTTCTGGACGCTGTACACACTGCGTATGGAGCCGGGCAACATAACGCAGAGTGATGTCTGCACCGTGCTGTATCAGCCTAAGCAGACGGTAAACTCCGCACTGAAAAAGCTCGAAAGCGAGGGGTATATAACGCTTACTCCGGCAGGTGCACACACAAAGAATATCAGCCTTACAAAAAGCGGAACAAAGCTGTGCGAACAGACGGTAGATAAGGTGATAGAGGCGGAATGCGCCGCACTCGGCAATATGACAGATGAAGAAAGCGAGAATATGACTGCTCTTATGAAGCTGTACAGCGTACTTCTTAAAAATCAGACGGCAAAAATATAAAGATACAAAAGGAGAACAAAGGGAAAATGAGCAAGATAAAACTTTCGGATCACTTTACAGCAGGACGGCTTTTCAGGTTTGTACTGCCGTCGGTGGCTATGATGGTGTTTATATCCATATATGGCGTGGTTGACGGCTTTTTCGTATCTAATTTTGCCGGCAAGACCTCTTTCGCATCTATCAATCTTATAATGCCGTTTGTAATGATACTCGGCGGTGTGGGTTTTATGGTCGGCACGGGCGGAACGGCGCTTGTTTCTCAGAAGCTCGGCGAGGGTGACGAAAAGACGGCAAAACGCTATTTCACAATGATGATAATGCTGACGGTGATACTCGGTGCGGTACTCACAACATTCGGTCTTATCTTTACCGAAAACGTTGCGGTGTTCTTCGGCGCAACTCCCGAAATGCTCGGCGACTGTGTGCTTTACGGCAGAATAGTAATCTCCTTTACAACGGCTTTTATGCTCCAGAACGTATTCCAGAGCTTTTTTATTGCCGCCGAGAAGCCGAAGCTCGGACTTATTTCAACTATTATGGCAGGCTGTACGAATATCATACTTGACGCTGTATTTGTTGGTCTTATGGACTTTGGCGTTGCAGGTGCGGCATTTGCTACGGGCATCAGCGAATGTGTAGGCGGAATATTCCCTCTTATCTACTTTCTCCGTCCGAACTCAAGCATACTGCGTCTTACTAAGACAAGGCTTGAGATAAGACCGCTCCTGCGTGCCTGTGCGAACGGTTCATCGGAGCTTATGTCGAGCATTTCCTCATCGGTCGTAAGTATAATCTACAACTTCCAGCTTATGAAATATATAGGCGAAAACGGCGTTTCGACCTTTGGCGTAATGATGTATGTGCAGTTCATTTTCATAGCGATATTTGTCGGATATGCTATCGGATGTGCGCCCGTGATAGGCTTCAACTACGGAGCGCAGAACCGTTATGAGCTGAACAATATGCTCAAAAAGAGCCTTTGCTTTGCGGCGATAGCGGGAGTTACACTTGTCGCATTGTCGGCGGTGCTTGCAAGCCCTCTCGCAAAGATATTTGTCGGCTATGACGCAGAGCTTTACGAGCAGACACGTCACGCTTTCAGAATATTCTCGCTGTGCTTTTTGCTTGCAGGCTTCAATATATTCACCTCATCGTTCTTCACCGCACTCGGAAACGGTGCTATCTCTGCGGCTGTGTCGTTTATGAGAACGCTTATATTCCAGGTTTCAAGCATCCTTATACTGCCCCTTATTTTCGATGTTGACGGTATATGGATGGCGAATGTTGTGGCGGAATTTTTCGCTTTCCTGCTGTCGCTGATGTTCCTTGTCGTAAAGAGGAAGAAGTACGGATATTGGCAGAAGAATGTTGCTTTGCCGGTTGAACCTGAATCGGAAATGACAAACAAAAACGCAGATTAAGCGGTTATATAAAGCAATATAGAGCGGCGGCCCGGTAGTGTTACCGAGCCGCCGATACTTTTATATCTGTTATCCGAACTTACTTCCTCCCATTCAGCCCGAACTTCCTTGTATACGCATCAAAGTCAACATAGCAGTGATCCATATCAACATCGCCGTCGATTCCGCTGATACTGCCCTCCCACGAATACTGCCACATAAAATATGTTCCGCTGTATGCAGGCTTGTCGGTGTCAACGTGAGCCACCCACACGGGATACTTTGAAAGCGCCGTCATATCAAGGTAGCTGTTGAAAAACGAAGCGTAGGAATATACGACAGGCAGATAGCCTGCGTTTGCTATCTCCTCGCAGAACGCTTCTGTCATTGCGGTGAGAGTCTGCTTTGAATAGCCGTTCCTTACATACCACTGATCCTCTATGTCAAATACTACGGGGTAGCTTATCTCATAGCCGGAAATAAGGCTGAGTACAAATTTAGCCTCATCTCTCGCTTCTTCGACCGTTTCGGCATAGCAGTAGTGATACACTCCGGCAGGAATGCCGTTTTGCATAGCACCTTTCATATTTTCGTGAAAATATGTATCGCTTGTCATAGGGTAATCGTCGCTTATCCTGCCACGGCTTGAACGTATCATAGCAAAGTCAATGCCCGAACTTTTAACCTTTGCCCAGTCTATCGTGTCGCCCTGCGCCCACGAAACGTCAATTCCCGTCAGTGCGTCTGTTGTATACAGCGATATAGTTTCGACAGACATTGCCGAGTTGTCATAAGCTCTGCGGTTGTCGGTGACGCTGCCGTTTTTGCTGTTCGTGAACATACCCTTCAGCGTATATGAACAATCGTTTCCGAGTGTCACAGTGCCTGTGTTTATGACCTGTGCGTTATTTCTTATCTCCAGCTTTCCGCCGATATAGCTTTTTGCATTGAAGCGTGCAGTGCCTGTCACACCTATCTCGCCGTAAGAGGTAAAGTCCGAATTCACATCAAGAGTGCCTGCAAATGCCGTCTGTGCCGTATCGGAAAGCAGCGTAACTCCCGACAGCGAAACCGCAGATCTTCCGCTTGCAGACATCGTACCGTCAATATCCAGAGCAGAACCGCCGTAGGTATTGAGCGTGCCGTTTATTATAAGCGATGCGCCGTTATCCGCAACAAGTCTGCCCTTTATATCAAGGGTAATACCGTATGGTACGGTAACGGATGTTCCGCTGAGCAGTACCATCACAGTACCTGCCGGTACAGTAAGGCTTTTGCCGAGTGTTATATTGCTTTTTATGTAATAGGTTCTGTCCGCCGCAAGCACGGAGGTGCCGTCCCAGGTGTACGGGTCAGCCGCCGCCGCAACCGGAAGCGACACGGAACATAATATGAACAGTGCCGACAGAAAACCGGCGATTATCCGTTTTCTTAATTTCATTTGCTTTTCCTTTCGGATTATCTCAGCTGTTTTGTTTACCGGATACTTATCCAAGATAATTATGTCATATTCCGCACCGTTTGTCAATATTCACGGCGATGCGACAATTCCCGCCGTTACATTTTTCGTCATTCCGACAGTATTCCCCGTTCTTATTTGTACACAGTTACAATATATTAAGCACGATGCATTATTGACAGTACCGTAAAAAAGGGTTATAATCTCTATATCTATTGGCTTTGCCCGAACAAAATAAAACAATGTTGTACGGTAGAATATATGAACAAATATGTAAGAAATATGACGCAGGGAAGTGAGCTTAAGCACATACTTATGTTCACTCTGCCCTTGCTTGCGGGAAATCTGTTCCAGCAGTTTTATAATATAGTCGATTCGGTAATAGTAGGACGTTATCTCGGTCACGAGGCACTGGCGGCGGTCGGTGCGACAGGCTCGATAACGTTCCTGTTTTACACGCTGTGCAACGGCCTTTCGGCAGGTGCGGGAATACTGATAGCGCAGAGCTTCGGTGCGGGGCGGCACGACGATGTAAAGCGTTTTATCGCAAACTCGGCTTATGCGCTCGGCTTTGTAGGGCTGGGGCTGACGATTATTTCGGTAGCCTTTGCGCATCTTCTTTTGCAGATGCTCGACACTCCGCAGAACATACTCGCAAACGCTACGGACTATATGCGTACAGCCTGTGCCGGAACGATTGCGGTAGCAGGCTACAACTGGATAAACTCGGTGCTTCGTGCGCTCGGGGATTCAAAAACTCCGCTGTATTTTCTTATTGTCGCAAGTATACTGAATGTCGGACTTGACCTGCTTTTTGTAATGGTATTCGGTATGGGGGTAGTCGGTGCGGCGCTCGCTACAGTTATCGCACAGGGAGTTTCCGCTGTCGGAAGTATTTTGTTTGCGGTAAAGAAAAACGAATATTTCCGGCTGAAAAGAGAGCATCTCAGGCTTCGCAGGGAGCAGTTTGTACGTTGTATGAAAACGGGTACTCCCATAGCTTTGCAGAATGCGCTTGTTTCCGTATCGATGATTTCCCTTCAGAAGACCGCAAACTCATTCGGAGATATAGTAGTTGCCGCATACACTGCGACAATGCGTGTAGAACAGCTTATACAACAGCCTTTCAATTCGCTTGGCACGGCACTTTCGACCTTTGCCGGTCAGAATGTCGGAGCGGCAAAGCCGGACAGGGTGGTAAAAGGCTATCACCGTTCAATGCTTATATCAACCGCTTTCGGTTTGCTGATGCTCGGTGTGTTCGCATTTACGAGCAGATATATAGTCGGCTTCTTCGTTACCGAAGAACAGGTTATAGATATAGGTGCAAAGGCGCTTTTGCTGTCTGCCTGCTTCTATGTTCCGCTGGGCTTTATCCACACGACAAGAGGGCTTTTAAACGGTGCGGGCGATGTAGGATTTGCCTTCCTGAACGGACTTGCAGAGGTAGTAGGCAGAATAGGCTTTGCGGCAATACTTGTTAATATACCCGGAGTGGGAATGTGGGCGGTATGGACAACGACCTGTCTTACATGGGTGCTGACAGCAGTAATGTGTCTTATCAGATATAAGGGCGGCAAATGGCGGAAAAAATGTCTTGTTGACATTGAGTTCGCAGAAACGGAGGTAATTCATGCTGAGCAATAAAACGCAAACTGAAAAAAGCGAAACGTTTCTGCTGGCGCACGCATTGTTATTGCTTGTGCTGTCACTGCTTGTCGGGGTGCAGGGCGTATTCGAGATAATCGACTATATGCCGCACATTATATCGGCAGGCTGTATAAACTGCGGAGCGTATGTGGCATCTATACCGTCTACTCTTATAATGTATCTGTGGTTTTCTGTTTCTGTAGCGGTCTTTTATTACAGGGAAAGCAGAAAAATGTTCGCCCTTATCCCCTATATGTGCATTATAGGCATAGCGCCGAGCCTTGTTTATGACTTGTCGTTCATATCGGAAAACGGCTTCGTTTCCGGTGGGGAATATAATGTAACGCTGTATCTTGTTATGGATATATTTCTTCTTCTGGACTCGATAGTTATGATACAGCTTGTGCGAGGTACAATGAGCAGAAAAGCCGCTATGATATGTCCTGCGATATATCTTATCATGGGGCTTATATACTTTTCGAGCGTTTTCGTTTTTTACGGCTCGGTCGAAAGAACTAATTTTATGGGATATTATTTCTGCAACAGCGTGACGAATATCGTATTTTCGCTGTCGCTGTTCCGCTTTGTAGATGTGTTGTATCCAGCAAGAAAAAAAGGAGCAGAAGATGGAGAATAAGTACATAGCGCTTACATTTGACGACGGACCGAACACCGTCACAACCCCGCAGGTGCTTGAAATGCTGAAAAAGCATAACGTTACGGGCAGCTTTTTCCTTGTAGGCGATAACATAAACGAGGAAAGCGCAAGGATAGCCCGTGAATGCTTTGAGTACGGCTGTGAGATATGCAACCACAGCAGAACGCACAGTGCGATGCCTCAGCAGACAAGCGAAGAAATAAAGGCTGAAATTGAATACACAAACGATAAGATAAAGCAGATAACAGGCGGTGTCTCCCCGAAATTTTTCCGTCCGCCGTATATTGCGCTTTGCGACAGTATGTATGACGATATACCGCTGACATTTATCTGCGGAAACGGTGCGGAGGACTGGCTTGACGAAATATCCGCAGAAGAACGCAGTAAGCGTATAATCGATCAGGCACAAAACGGTATGATAATACTTCTGCACGATATGGAGGGCAATTTCCGCACGGTACAGGCGCTCGATACGATAATCCCGGAGCTTAAAAGGCAGGGATATACGTTTGTGACGGTAAGCGATCTTTTCGCAAAGTGTAAGATAACGCCCCGAAAAAGAGTTATATATTCAAATGTGCTGACAGACTGAAAAAATTTAAGTCAAACTACTTGACAACCGCATTTTAATATGATATAATAATCACGCTGTTCTAAAGACAGCAGGTCGGTTTACCGCTAACGAGCATATGCTCACCTGCCGAGGAATGGGAAGAATACTGAATTTTCTGCCCTTTTCTGTCTTACAGAGGAGGGCATTTTTATTAAATGTTTTTCCTTTTTACGAACAGTAAATCACGAAAGGAGAAAACAATATGCCTAGTGAGAAAGTTTTACAGGTAAAGCAGAATTACGTTGCTGAACTCGCTGAAAAGCTCAAGAAGTCCGCTTGCGGTGTGCTCGTTGATTACAGCGGTATCACAGTTGCCGATGACACAGTTCTGAGAAAGGAACTTCGTGAGGCAGGTGTTGACTACTTCGTAGTTAAGAACACTCTTTTAAAGCGTGCAGCTGAGATGGCAGGCGTTGAGGGTATTGATGATGTTCTCGAAGGAACAACAGCTCTCGCACTCGCAGAGGAAGACATCGTAACTGCTCCTAAGATCCTGTACAAGCAGGAAGAAGCAAGCAACGGATCATTCTCAATCAAGAAGGGATTCGTTGACGGTAAGGGCATCAGCAAGGACGAAGTTGTTGCATACGCAAAGCTCCCCACAAAGGAAACACTGCTTGCACAGCTGGTATTTATGCTTCAGTCCCCTATCCAGAAGCTCGCTATCGCAGTAAGCGAAATCGAGAAGAAGCAGTCCGAATCAGCAGAATAATTTCTGTACGGACGAAATCGGCGGCATAAATCTGCCGTAACACAAACAATGAAAACATATTAACGGAGGATAATTAAAATGGCTTCAGAGAAAATTTTAGCTATGATTGAAGAAGTAAAGGGCTTATCAGTATTAGAGCTCAACGAGCTCGTTAAGGCTCTCGAAGAAGAATTCGGTGTATCTGCAGCAGCAGTTGCAGTAGCAGGCCCCGCAGCAGGCGGCGCAGCAGCAGCTGAAGAAAAGACAGAATTTGACGTAGTTCTCGCATCATTCGGTGATGCTAAGATGGCTGTTATCAAGGCAGTTAAGGACGTTTGCGGTCTTGGTCTTAAGGAAGCTAAGGAGCTTGTTGAATCTGCTCCTAAGGCTATCAAGGAAGGCGCTTCTAAGGCTGAAGCTGAGGAAATCAAGGCTAAGCTCGAAGAGGCTGGCGCTAAGATCGAACTCAAGTAAGTTCTGCGCTGAATACGCTTTTTCAAAGGACGGGTTCTGCCCGTCCTTTTCTATATGCAAAAATATAAAGAAATACCCTTGCAAACTCCAAAACGTTTCGCAAGGGTATTTTTACAGATATATAATTAATTCTGCTTTGAATTGAGATATTCCTCGCAGGCTTTTAAAATCGCCTTGTCCTGCTCCCAGTTCAGCTTGTTCATAGCGTTCCCGTAGCTTAACAGCCAGTCGCCTATTACTTCTTCCTGCTGAATCTTCACGGCGGCATCCCTGTCAAACCTTCCTGCAAAGAATACGCTTGTCTTTTCGGTGTTGTCAAGTGTGTGGAATGTGTACTCCGCACGGAAATCTTCATCTAATTCCGCTTCAAGTCCGCATTCCTCGAAAACCTCACGCAGAGCGGTCTCACGCTCGTTCTCGCCGTACTCGATGTGACCCTTCGGAAAGCCGATATGACCGCTGTTGTTCTTGATAAGAAAATATCTGCGGTTATCGCCGTCCCCTGTGTACATTACTGCACCGCAGGTCTTTTCATATAAGGCGAATATCTTAGAGGTGTGGAACTGCTCCTGAAAATGAACGGCGTTTACTATATTGCACTCACAGCAAATCTCAGAGCCGACAAGCTCAGACGGCACTCCTACCCACTTGTCCTCGTTATCGTCTGTACGCATAACAGTTGCGATGATAACGCACTCTGCCTTGTCAACCGGCTTATCAACACCGAGAATATATACGTCCTGTTCCTCGCCGTCACCGCCGAGAAGCCCCTCGACATAGCCGTAGTTTATCGGATATACTATCTCCCTGTGCTTTGGGTGATGCGTGCCTATCGGTCGGTCAACCGTCACAGTGACAGCCTTTCCGATATATGATTTGTCGCCTCTCGGTATCTTTGTCATAGCTTTTCCTTTCAGCGTTACTGCTTTCTTGCAAGCTCGTATTCATCATCGTTTCTGAAATACGGGCAGTTGTAGTTGTCGCCCGTTATAAAACGGCGAAGTTCGTCCTCGTCAAGATTTACAAGGCAGGTGTAGCAGTCGTATTCGTCATCATAAACATAGTTTACGCAGCAATCACAGTTGGTCATGCCTTCTTCTTCCACTTCATCGAAATATCAAAAGCTGTCACGCTGTGAGTAAGCGCACCAAGGCTGATTATATCAACGCCCGTCAGCGCAACGTCACGGATATTGTCGAGCGTTACGTTTCCGCTGGCTTCCAGCTTTGCTCTGCCTGCGGTTATCTCTACCGCTTTCTTCATATCCTCACAGCTCATATTGTCAAGCATAATAACGTCTGCCTTTACCGCAAGAGCCTCGTTCAGCTCGTCAAAGTTGCGTACCTCGACCTCGATCTGAAGCATATGTCCCGCTTTTTTACGCAGAGCGGTAACAGCCTGTGTAATGCCGCCGTATGCGTCAATGTGATTGTCCTTGAGCATTGCCGCATCGGTAAGATTGTAGCGGTGGTTTCTTCCGCCGCCTGCCACTACGGAGTATTTCTGCAAAGGACGTAAGCCGGGGAGCGTTTTTCTCGTATCTGCGATAGAAGCATCAGTACCCTCGACAGCCTTTACGCACTTGTTTGTATAGCTTGCAATACCGCTCATATGCTGTAAAAGATTGAGCGCTGTACGCTCCGCCTTCAGCATAGCGCAGGTGTGACCCTTAAACTCGGCGATAACATCGCCCTTCTTTATAGCGTCGCCGTCCTTGAAATGAATATTCATCTCGATAGTGTCGTCAAGTAATGTGAAAACACGCATTGCAACATCAATTCCCGCAAGAACGCCGTCAGCCTTTGATACAAAATATGCCTCCGAAATATCGTCCTCGTCAATAAGCAGGTCGGTGGTGCTGTCTATGTAGTTTATATCCTCTGTTATCGCTCTTTTTATCAGATCGTCTACGTAAAACTGTAATAATTTCATTATATAATGCCCTTTTCCTTTCCCTCTGCAACTACTTCGCTGAGGATTATGTAAGCAACTGTCGTCAGTGATTTTGCTTCGATATAGTCGGGAGTTACCTCGAATCCGCCGTTATCGAGCAGATCCTTCAGCTCCGTTACACGCTTTATATCCTTTGCCGCTTCAACATAGTCAGGTACGACGAAATAAGAACGCTGCATTATGTGTCTTATTTCGGTGCGTATCCCCTTAGGGAGCGGCTTGCCGTCGGGCGAGGGATAATCAGCCTCAAGCGTTCCAAGCTCTCTGTGGGTATTGTTCTTGTTTATGTCCTCTGCGATAAGACGGCTGAATACCAGCGCTTCAAGCAGAGAATTGCTTGCAAGGCGGTTGATGCCGTGAACGCCGGTATGCGCACATTCTCCTGCGGCATATAAGCCCTTTACATTCGTAGCGCCGTGTCCGTTTACGCCGATACCGCCCATAAGATAGTGCTGACAGGGGTATATCGGGATAGGCTCTTTTGTCATATCGTAGCCCTTTTCAAGAACCTTGTTATATATCATAGGGAAGCGGTTTTTGATAAATTCGGGATCCTTGTACGAAATATCAAGATAGAATTTGTCACTGCCCGTTTCCTTCTGCTCTTTCATCATATCCTTTGAAACTACGTCACGGGGAGCAAGCTCCTTACGTTCAGGCTCGTACTTGTGCATGAAACGTTCCTTGTTGCAGTTGAGCAGATATGCGCCCTCGCCTCGTACCGCCTCGGATACAAGAAAGCACTCACGGTTTTCGTGGTCGGCAAAGGCTGTGGGGTGGAACTGCACATAGCTTAAATGCTGAATATCAGCCCCCATATTATAAGCAAACTGTATGCCGTCGCCCGTTGCTATCGCAGAGTTTGTGGTATAATCGTAAACTCTGCCTATACCGCCTGTTGCAAGTATGGTGTTCTTTGTGGTATAATAACTGTGCTTTCCTTCGTGAAGCACATCAAACAGGAAATCGTCGCCTCGCTTGGTAAGGCCGAGCAGGTGAGTGTTTTCAAGAATTGTGACATTGGACAGCTTCTTTACGCCCTCGATAAGTGAAGTAACTATCTCAAAGCCTGTGCTGTCCTTGTGGTGAGCGATTCTGTGACGGCAGTGACCGCCCTCAAGGGTAAGGTCGATAGAGCCGTCCTGCTTTCTGTCAAAGTCAACTCCGTAATTGAGCAGATTCTTAACATCCTTCGGACCCTGCTCGACAAGTATGCGTACATTGTCGATATTGTTCTTGTAGCCGCCGGCTATAAGAGTATCCTTGATGTGCAGTTCGTAGTTGTCGTTTGACGTGTCCATTACAGCGGCGACACCGCCCTGTGCGAGAGCCGAGTTGCACAGCGTCAGTTCACGCTTTGAAAGCATAAGTATCTGCATACTGCTGTCAAGGTTGAGTGCGGCATAAAGACCTGAAACGCCTGTGCCGACAATTATTACGTCGTATTCTTTGAACTTCATAAAGATTACCACCTTTTGCGGATTACCGCATAAATTTACTTTATTATTGATTATTTATAAACCGGAAAGGAACATTATGAACGAATCAACCGTAAACAATCCGATCTTAAAGGAAAACGAATTAACCCGTGCCATACTCGCAGGAGTAGATACCGGCGAATATGATGCGGAAATATCTATGGATGAGCTTGAAGAACTGGCTGAAACCGCAGGTGCGGTGACAGTGTGCCGTATTATTCAGAAACGTCCTGCTATCGAAAGTGCGACAATTCTGGGCGAGGGCAAGATCGAAGAACTCAGTGCCGCCGCAAAGGATCTTGACGCACAGCTTATTGTATTTGATATGGAGCTAAGCTCAAGCCAGATACGCAATATCGAGGATATAACCTCGGTGCGTGTTATCGACCGCACAATGCTTATCCTTGACATATTCGCCGGCAGAGCAGTGACAAACGAGGGAAAACTTCAGGTTGAGCTGGCTCAGCTTAAATACCGTCTGCCACGCCTTATGGGAATAGGTACGTCATTGTCACGTCTTGGCGGCGGTATAGGAACGAGAGGACCGGGTGAAACTCAGCTTGAAACCGATCGCCGTCACATAAGACGCAGAATAGATAAACTCAGCGATGAGCTTAAAGAGCTTGAAAAACGCCGTGATCTGTCACGTCGCCGCCGTAAGAAAGACAGCGTATGCGTCGGCGCTATCGTAGGATATACGAATGCCGGAAAATCGACCCTGCTCAATGCACTTACAGGCGCAGGTGTTCTTGCGGAGGACAAGCTGTTCGCAACGCTGGATCTTACATCAAGGGCAATAGAACTGCCCGACGGAAGAAGTCTTACGCTTGTAGATACCGTAGGGCTTATAAGACGGCTTCCTCACCACCTTGTAGAAGCGTTCAAGTCAACGCTTGAAGAAGCGGCAAGTGCGGATATTATCCTGCACGTCTGCGATGCGTCCGATCCTGAGGCAAGAGAAAAAGCTGAAACAACGCTTTCTCTGCTGTCGGAGCTTGGATGCGGCGAAATACCGGTAATAACCGTTCTCAATAAATGCGACAAGCTCGATTATGAACTGCCGCCCGCAGAAAATACCGTAATGATTTCCGCAAAGAACGGTACGGGATTTGACGAACTGCTGAAAGCTATATCGGATAATCTTACCGACAAGGTAAGCCGTATGGAAATGCTGATACCGTATGACAAGTCGGGACTTGCGGCGGCTCTCCACTCACACGGAAAGGTGCTGAGCGAGGAGTACCTCGAAAATGGCATCGCTGTAACCGCCCTTGTGGACAAGTTGCATAAGTATGAGTATGAGGAGTTTGTCATCTGACGATATACATTACAGCCCGAAAGGGCTGTTTTGTTTTACCCGTCACAATCAGAGCTGTACCTCAGTACCTCCGACGGGACGTATCGAAAGAACGTGACAGCTTCCTGCACCGAATACCTTTTCTATATCAACTATAAAGCTCTTTAAAATATCCTGCGGAACAAATGCCTGGATAGTACCGGCAAAGCCTCCGCCGTGAACTCTGCACGCACCCTTTCTTGCAAGAGCGTGTTCCGCAACGTTCAGTGCTATGCCTACCGCCTGATGCGTATAGTCCGAAACGGCAAAAATATTCTGTAAGTACTTGTAGCTTGAGTTTCCGCTTTCGTTTATCGAGCTTAAGAAATCATCAAAATGCTGATGCCTCAGCGAATGTGCCAGCTTGTCCACACGCTCGTTTTCCTCAAAGAAATGGAGGGCACGCAAAACGGCACGGTCGCCGTACTTCTGCCTTAAGATACCCATATTGAGTATTACATCCGCACGGGAGATCTCACGCAGACATTCTGCGGAGAAGTAGCCTGCTATAGCTTTCATCTCACGAGGGATAGCGGCATATTCGTCTGTAAGGTCGGCATGATCTGCCTTTGTATCAATTATGCATAGTGCGTGTCCGTATGACGAGAAATCAACGGGGATATTCTCGATGATAGGCGCCTGTGTATTTTTGAAGTCGATAGCAACGAAACCACCGACCGAGCTTGCTATCTGATCCATAAGTCCGCTGGGCTTGCCGAAATATTCGTTCTCGGCGTACTGCGCTATCTGAGCGATCTTCACCGCACTGATACCGCCTGCGTTGTATATGCCCGAAAGTATATTTCCTATAAGTACTTCAAATGCCGCAGAGCTTGAAAGACCCGATCCCTTCATAACGTTTGACGTTGTGTAAGCTCTGAAACCGCCTATATTCAGACCGTTGTTCTTAAAACCGGCGGCAACACCTCTTATAAGAGCGGCAGATGAATTTTTTTCGTCCTCGTGAACAGAAAGGTCAGATATGTCAACCGAATCCTCGGGGAAGCCCTCGCTCTTTATCGTGATGATGTTGTTGTCTGTAGGCTCTACAACGGCGATAACGTCAAGGTTTACACTTGCCGCAAGCACCTTGCCGTGATTGTGGTCGGTGTGGTTGCCTCCTACTTCTGTACGGCCGGGTGCGGAAAAATAACGAAGCTGTTCGCTGTCGCCGAAGATGCTCCTGAATTCCTCCGCAGATTTTTCATATCTTTCTCTCTGCGCCGCTACAGCACTTTCCGGATAAATCTCCTTAAGGGTGTGAATTGTCTTTTTTGCCATGATCGTTTCCTTTCATTTTTGCTTTATCTGATTTATTTTTTCTCCCGTAGGGAGTCAGCTTTTAGAAAAAGTCTGTTTTTTATAAAATAGAGCAAATTCTCTATCCCTATAAGAACGCTTTGTGGGCTTTGCGTCCTGCAAAGCCTTTGGGCGTTCTATCTCGGCATCCTTGCCGAAACCCCAAACCCCTTCCCCTGGGTGAAAGGCTGTGTATGCTTGGTTGGCTTTGCATCGTGCAAAGCCCTTGTGCATACACGCCCGGCATCCGTGCCGGGGCTGAATGTGGGGCTACCGCCCCTAGACCCTGTTGGGGGCTACGCCCCTCAACCCCATTTTTTGATAATAATAGAGGCTTTTCGATAGTCTGTCCCCGTAGGGAGTTTAATCCTTTTCCGTATAGAACATTCTGTACTTGGTCGAATTATGATAGCTTACGCTCAGCACAAGCCCTATTGCCGCAAACAGACACATTCCCGATGTGCCGCCTGCACTGAAAAACGGGAGCGGTATGCCGATAACGGGAGCGATGCCGAGTACCATTCCGATATTTACTGTTGTGTGGAATACTATAAGAGCAAATACGCCTATGCAGATAAGTCTGCCGAGAGTGTCCTTTGCACCGCTTGCATTTGACAGAATCTTAAGCGACAGAGCCGCTATAAGCCCTACTACCAGAAGACAACCGAGCAGCCCCATAGTCATTCCTATATATGAAAAAATGAAGTCGTTGTGAATTTCGGGAACATAGGTATAATCTCCTCCCGAAAGCCCAAGCCCCGTAAGTCCGCCCGAGCCTAAGGCTATTTTTCCCACACGCTGCTGCATATATATTCCCAGTGCCTCGTCCTCCTGCATCTGTGCGTCCCAGAGCACCTGAAAACGCTTCTGCTGGTGCGGCTGCATAAGGTAATTCCATAAAACGTAGACAGCCGGAGGGATAGCCACCGCTATCATTACAAGATATTTCCACGAAAGACCTGCCGCAAACATCATGCATATGAAGATGAACAGGAATACCAAAGCCGAGCCGTCGTCGCCCGTCTGCCTTATAAGCAGTGTAGGTATCGCCCCGTGAATGCACAGCAGGATAAAGTGTATCGGCTCGTTCATTCTGTCCTCGACCTTTGACAGATGAACGGCAAGCGAGAGTATAAAAGCGAGCTTCAGTATCTCAGACGGCTGTATCGTCATTATACCGAGATCGAGCCAGCCTATATCATCTGCGCCTTCACGCTGTATTCCGAGAGGTGTGAACAGCAATAATGTCAGCCCCATTGCCAGCGGAACGTATATAAACCAGAGCTTCGCCAGATATTTATAGTTGATAGCCGCCAGTGCCATTGCTATTACAAGTCCTGCAATAAAGGCTATGATCTGCGTCTTATACTGGCTTGCGGTAACTGCCGAGCTTATATCGTTTTCATAAAGGGTATACTGGATAAATACGGCAAAGCAAGCAATGCCCATACACATGAACAGCAGCAGCTTATCAAGTTTTCCGAAATAGGTCTTAATTTTGCTTAGAATAAGTTTCATAAAGCTGTGTTCCTTTTAATATAAATGCGGTTTCAGCCGCAGTCGATTTTACAATTACAGATAAGTATATTATACTCGAAAAATGCGCTCTTTTCAAGCGAATTGCAAATAAAAGCGTTCTTTACATCAATTTTTCAAATTAAATACAAAAAGCCGAAGAATTATCAACAATTCTTCGACTTTTTCAACAAGTGACTTAAAATACATCCTGCGGTCTTATGGCACGCAGCAGACGTTGAGAAACACACGCAGACAAGGAAACCGCCCCGACAGGCGTACAAAG
>OMBQ01000727.1_pt1 | contig 34417 bp, 28 predicted proteins | sample 1674311 | NCBI WGS metagenome assembly OMBQ01 (sample SAMEA103958160, study PRJEB25191) | human gut metagenome | biome: human-associated habitat [ENVO:00009003]; feature: intestine environment [ENVO:2100002]; material: feces | place: Germany | collected 2013/2015 | reverse complement strand
GTGAATATCCCGGTGCAAAACAGATTTCAGAAATTCATCTCACCAAGCTGACAAACCTTCTTGCGACAGCATCCAAGGGTCGTTATGGCAAAGATAAGGCTATCCAGATTCGAGATGCTGCCAGAACTTCCATTGGTTCCGTTATGCCTGCTAAATTTCTGGAACTGAAGCATACCATTAAACTCATTCGGGAACTCACCTCCGAGATTGATGAAATTGAAGTTTCTATTCAGAAAATCATGGATGAACTGAATCCACCGATTCTTTCTATTCCCGGTGTCGGTATCCAGTCAGCAGCCATGATTCTTGCTGAAATCGGTGATTTTTCCAACTTTGAATCTCCTGACAAAATCCTTGCTTACGCTGGCTGCTCTCCATCTACATACCAGTCCGGAAAACTTACAAACTGTTACGCTCACATGGAGAAGCGTGGTTCTCGTTATTTGCGATATGCCCTCTACAACGCAACCAAGTACGTCTGCCACTGGAATCCCGTCTTTGCTGAATATCTTGCCAAGAAACGTGCTGAAGGAAAGCACTACAATGTTGCCTTATCCCATGCCACGAAGAAACTTGTGCGGCTAATCTATGCCTTGCAGAAATCTGGCAAAGCATATCTTGTAGCTGCCTGATTCTCTCCAGAGCCTGAGCCAAATCCAAGAACAACTTAGCTGGCGCAGCGAACCCTTGACAAACCGAAGCATTCAAATGCTATTCTGTTTCTGCGAGGGTTGGCCGGGCTTGCTTTGCTATTCTCTCCGTCGCCCTCGCTGCATTGATTATGGCATTTGAATGCTGTTTGTCAGGGGCAGCAGTCGGCAGACGGATTTTTTCATTTTGGGGCTTGACTTTTAATAGTTAGTCTCCCATATACACAAGGGGCATCCGCAAACCGCAGATGCCCCTTGTTACATATTAAGACCCTATTATTTAATTATTAAAACACACAGGAAGGGTGATTGAATGGTCGATAAATTTTCTCAGGTCGCATCCAACATCCCTGCGGCTAATGCTGATACCAACAAACAGTATTTGGTAATCAACGGCTATCCCGTTGTTTTCAGCTTCTCCAACGAACCGAACCCGGAAGCATTTGAACGTATCCGGGATATCCTGCTTGCCACAAGCTACACAAAGAAAGCGGGTTGACATCGTGGACGAAAACCTAAGCACGCGTTATACTGAGGATGGCTGTGGTGTTTTGGTCAGACAAAGAACCACGACCACCCGTTCTTTGGCAACCGAATAGTACCCATTCTCACTTCTATTATAAAGTGAGGAATCGAAAATGAATGAAATGAACAATCGCGTCTGCTGCCTGTACCGTGTTTCCACCGACAAACAGGTGGATTTCAACTCGAATCATGAAGCAGACCTTCCTATGCAGCGCAAGGCGTGTCACAAATTTGCCGAAGCGAAGGGCTGGGTCATCGTCCATGAGGAACAGGAAGAGGGCGTGTCTGGCCACAAAGTCCGTGCAGAAGCCCGTGACAAGCTGCAAATCATCAAGGATTATGCCCGAAAAGGCAAGTTTGACATTCTGCTGGTGTTCATGTTCGATCGAATCGGACGCATCGCAGATGAAACGCCGTTTGTTGTAGAATGGTTTGTGCGAAACGGCATCCGGGTGTGGAGTACCCAAGAGGGTGAGCAACGATTCGACAACCACACTGACAAATTGTTGAACTATATCCGCTTCTGGCAGGCAGACGGTGAAAGCGAAAAAACTTCTGTCCGTACCCGTACCAGTCTGCGGCAGCTTGTGGAAGAAGGGCACTTCAAGGGCGGCAGCGCGCCGTATGGTTACGACCTTGTGAAAAGCGGGCGTATTAACAAACGCAAGCACGAACTGTATGAACTGCACATCAACGAGCGTGAAGCTGCCGTAGTTCGGATTATTTTCGACAAGTATGTGCATGAAGGCTATGGACCGCAGCATATCGCAACTTATCTGAATGGTAACGGCTACCGTGCAAGGTCTGGGAAATGCTGGCATCCGGCAAGTATCCGTGGAATGGTTCGGAACCTGACCTATACAGGCGTTCTCCGCTGTGGGGATGCCCATTCGGAATTGCTGCAAGAGTTGCAGATCATCCCAGCGCAGCAGTTTGAAGCCGCCCAGCGTATCCGTGAAAATCGGTCTAACCGTGCAGCACAAGAATCCGAATATCGCGTGCCGCTGAACATTCACGGACAATCTCTGCTTTCGGGCAATGCTTATTGTGGACATTGCGGTGCAAAGCTGACCTTGACTTCCAGCCGGAAGTGGCGCAAGCTCTCCGATGGAACACTGGACGATACGCTCCGCGTCCGTTATACCTGTTACGGAAAGCTCCGTAAGCAGACCGGCTGCACCGGGCAGACGGGTTACACGGTACATATTTTGGATGAGATCATTGATAAGTCAGTCCGTCAGATCTTTTCCAAAATGAGAGGCATCCCGAAAGAGCAGATCATTACAAGGCGTTACGAGCGGGAAGTTGTCGAACGCAAGAATCATCTGCAAACTATTCAGGTAGAGCGGGATAAAGCCCAAAAAGACTTGATTTCCCTAAAAGCCGAGATTCTTGCCTGTATCAAGGGTGAAAGCGTCTTTCCCAAAGAAACCCTTGCCGAGATGATTACAGCGCAGGAGGAAAAACTTCGGGAATTGGATGCTCTTTATGAATCTTCCTATGCAGAAACAGAAAAAACTGCCGAACTGATGGACAACGTATCAAAACTGTACGAAGAACTGATTTCTTTTTCTGATCTCTACGACAGTGCCAGTTTTGAAGCAAAGAAAATGATTGTCAATCAGCTTATCCGCAGAGTAGATGTTTATCGTGGGTATCAGCTCAACATTACCTTCAACTTCGACCTTACGCCGTACATTGAAGGGGATGATGCAGCAGCCTGCTGAAAAACCGGGCGGCAAACATTCCTTTTTGAAAACGGTGTAAAGTCAAAAATTGGAGGTTATATAGGAACCGCCTGCAAAAGCCTGAAAACGGTGCAGGCGAAGCAATGCAGCCCCCAAAAATCGGCTTCAGCAAAAAGAAAAGCACCATACTTCCTACGAAGTACAGTGCTTTTTCTGGTGGAGAATACCGGGATCGAACCGGTGACCTCTTGCATGCCATGCAAGCGCTCTCCCAGCTGAGCTAATCCCCCATAAATTCCAGAAGCAAGCCTCTGGAATGGAAAATCTTTAGTGGGAACTTAATCGTCATCAACCATCGCTGTGGGGGTGTGTTTCTGGGTGCATCGCGCTCCCAGCTGAGCTAAACCCCCAGATGTCTGGCCTGTTGCCTGACGACATGGGTTATTATACCAGCCGGAGGGGCGCTTGTCAACGGTTTTTTACAAAAATCTATTCTCTTTTTTCAGCGGCGCAGCGCACCCGGAAGCTTTTGACGCAGCTGCGTTTTTCCCGGGGCTGCTCTGCCGCAAAAGACTGCCGCATTACCTGTCCCATTTGTCACACAGGGCGTTGATTTGGTCGGCAAATTTTGCCAGATCCTTATTTGCGCCGCCCTCGTTGTGCTCGATGACCCGCAGCAGGCGCTTGCCGGCGCTGACCAGCCGCTGGAACACGGTAGCGGCGCGGTTTGCACCCTCGCCTGTCCTCTGCTCCACGCGGACTTTCGTGCCCTCCTGCAGGCAGACTGCGCCCTCGGCACCGATCGCCCACTGCGCACCGTTGTAGGGCGCACAGGCGGTAAAGCCCTGTTCGGTCAGGGTGTCCACAAAGCGGTTCTCCACCTCGTCCTCGCCGTGGATCACGAACACCCGCCGGGGCTTTTCTGTAAAGGCGTTCACCCAGCGCAGCAAGCCGTCTTTATCGGCGTGGCCGGACATTCCGGTCAGCTGGCAGATCTCCGCCTTCACCTCGATGGGCTCGCCGAACAGCTTGACCGAGTCCACCCCCTCGATGAGGGTGCGTCCCAAAGTGCCCACCGCCTGAAAGCCCACGAACAGGATAGTGCATTCCGGCCGCCACAGGTTGTGCTTGAGGTGGTGGCGGATGCGTCCGGCTTCACACATTCCGCTGGCGGACAGGATGACCTTGGGCGTGCGGTCGGTGTTGATCATGCGGGAGTCCTCGCTGGTCACGCTGATGCGCAGCCCCGGCACGTTGATGGGGTCGATGCCCTTTTCCAGCAAAGCGCGGGTCTGGGCGTCAAAGCAGCCGGGGTCTGTATCCCGGAAGATGCGGGTGGCTTCGGTGGCCAGCGGGCTGTCGATGTAGACCGGGAAGTTGCCGTGCCCTTTGACCAGCCCTTTTTCCTTGATCTCCCGCAAAAAATACAGCATCTCCTGCGTGCGTCCCACCGCAAAGCTGGGCACTACCACGTTGCCGCCCCGGTCAAAGGTGCGCTGCAAAATTTTTGCCAGCTCTGCCACATAGTCCGGCCGGGGGTCGTGGTTGCGGTCGCCGTAGGTGGACTCCATGAACACATAGTCCGCCTGCTGGATATAGGTGGGGTCTTTGATGATGGGCTGCTCCAGATTGCCGATATCGCCGGAGAACACCAGCTTTGTGGTGGTGCTGCCCTCGGTGATCCACAGCTCGATGCTGGCAGAGCCCAACAGGTGTCCCACGTCCACAAAGCGTGCTTCGATGCCCGGGGCAAGCTGGATGCGCTTGTCGTACTCCACGCCCCGGAACAGGCGGCTGGCGGCTTCGGCGTCCTGCACGGTGTACATGGGCTCTACCGGCTCTGCGCCGGAGCGTTTGCCCTTGCGGTTTTTCCACTCGGCTTCAAACTCCTGAATATGCGCCGAGTCCCGCAGCATGATGCCGCACAGCTCCACGGTGGGGCTGGTGGCGTAGATCCTGCCCCGGAAGCCGTTGTGCGCCAGCAGCGGCAAAAGGCCGGTATGGTCGATATGGGCATGGGTGATGAGCACAAAGTCGATCTCGCCGGGGGCTACGGGCAGGGGCTGGTTCTCATACACATTTTTGCCCTGCTCCATGCCGTAGTCGATGAGGAATCGCTGCCCTGCCGCTTCCAGCATGGTGCAGCTGCCGGTCACCTCGTGGTTCGCGCCTAAAAACGTAAGCTTCAATGCAGAACACCTCCGGTTCGTTTTATAGCTTTAGTATAGCATATTTTTAAGGTACACGCCGCACAAATCTGCGGGAAGTTTACGGGCATAATGCTGAATTGCAGAAAAAATTTTTATACAATCTTGACAAACCACCCTGTTCTGTTATAAACTTAGGTTTGTATGACGTTCGTTCGTATTTTATGAGTCTTTTTAAATAGAGAGGTAGAAATTTATGGTTCGTAACGATTTGCGCAACGTTGCCATTATCGCTCACGTTGACCACGGCAAGACCACGCTGGTGGATGCCCTGTTGCGTCAGAGCGGCGCTTTCCGCGACAATCAGGCCGTGGCCGAGCGCGTGATGGACAGCGGCGATATCGAGCGTGAGCGCGGCATCACCATTCTGGCAAAGAACTGCTCCTGCACCTACAAGGGCGTCAAGATCAACATCGTCGACACCCCGGGCCACGCCGACTTTGGCGGCGAGGTGGAGCGCGTGCTGAAGATGGTCAACGGCGTGCTGCTGCTGGTGGACGCTGCCGAGGGCTGCATGCCCCAGACCCGCTTTGTGCTGCAGAAGGCTTTGCAGCAGAACCTGAGCCTTGTGGTGGCCATCAACAAGATCGACCGCCCTGACGCCCGCATCAAGGAAGTCATCGACGAGGTGCTGTACCTGCTGATGGACCTTGGCGCTACCGACGAACAGCTGGACTGCCCCATGCTGTTCTGCTGCGGCCGTGACGGCACCGCCAGCCTGGACCCGGATGTGCCGGGCACCGACCTGATCCCCCTGTTCGACACCCTGCTGAGCACCATCAAGCCGCCGGAGGGCGACCCTGAGGCTCCCTTCCAGATGCTGGTGTCCTCTGTGGACTACAACGAGTTCGTGGGCCGCATCGGCATCGGCCGCATCCAGAACGGTGTTGCCAAAGTAGGCGAGGAAGTGGTCGTGTGCGACTGGCACAACCCCGACCTGAAGATGCGCGGCCGTCTGACCAAGCTGTACGACTTCCAGGCCAACGGCCGTCAGCCATGCGACAACATCACCGCAGGTGATATCGTGGCATTCTCCGGTCTGCCGGACGTGACCATCGGCAACACCCTGTGTAGCCCCTCCAACGTGGAGCCGCTGCCCTTCGTCAAGATCAACGACCCCACCGTGGAGATGACCTTCTCGGTCAACGACAGCCCGCTGGCCGGCCGTGAGGGCAAGTTCGTCACCAGCCGTCAGATCCGCGACCGTCTGCAGAAGGAACTGTTGAAGGACGTGGCCCTGAAGGTAGAGGACTCCGCCACCACCGATTCCTTCCGTGTCATGGGCCGTGGTGAGATGCACCTGTCCATCCTCATCGAGACCATGCGCCGTGAAGGCTATGAGCTGCAGGTCTCTCCCCCGCACGTTCTGACCAAGGTCATCGACGGCAAGACTTACGAGCCCATGGAGCACGTTGTCATCGACGTGCCCACCCAGTATCAGGGTGCCGTCATGACCGGTCTGGGCCAGCGCAAGGCCATCCTGCAGCAGATGGAGTCCCTGGGCTCTGACCGTGTGCGTCTGGAGTTCCGGATGCCCAGCCGCGGCCTGTTCGGCTACCGCAACCAGTTCCTGACCGATACCCACGGCGAGGGCATCATCAACCAGATCTTTGACGGCTACGATGTGTGGGCTGGCATGATCGCCAACCGCTCCACCGGCTCTCTGGTCAGCTTTGAGACCGGCGACGCCGTTACCTACGGTCTGTACAACGCCCAGCAGCGCGGCACTCTGCTTATCGGTGCTGGCGAGAAGGTGTACGAGGGCATGGTCATCGGCTACACCGCTTCCGGCGAGGATGTGGACGTGAACGTCTGCAAGACCAAGCACCTGACCAACACCCGTTCTTCCGGCTCTGACGACGCGCTGCGCCTGATCCCGGTCAGCAAGCTGAGCCTGGAGGGCTGCTTGGAGTTCCTGGCACAGGACGAGCTGCTGGAGGTCACCCCGGAGAATCTGCGCATCCGCAAGCAGATCCTGAACCACGACCAGCGCATGAAGGCCAAGAGCAAGCTGAAGTAATTTCAACTTATAATAGCGGCGCAGAAGCACCCACGGGCGTTTCTGCGCTGCTTTTTTGTGCAACAAATTGCCAAGGCGTCAGGTTAATACCCCCTCAGTCAAAGCCTAGCGGCAACCGGCTGGAACTCCCCCAGTCTCGCTGCGCTCGACAGCCCCCTCTAAGATGGGGCCTTTGGCATGGCGGCAAGGTTTCTGGCTAAAGTGCAAAGTTCCCGGGCGCGCCAGAGGCTCCCTCTCCGAGGGAGCTGTCACGGCGCAGCCGTGACTGAGGGAGTTTGCGTGCCAGTATCCCCTCAGTCAAAGCCTGTCGGCTTTGCCAGCTCCCCCAAGGGGACGCCTTCAGCGGAAAATTGATTTCCGAATTTTTGCAAAAAAGGCTTGCAAAAGCGCGGTGACTGCGGTATAATGTTTCTCGCAGTCACTGTTATGCCTCTTTAGCTCAGTCGGTTAGAGCACCTGACTGTTAATCAGGGTGTCGCCTGTTCGAGTCAGGCAAGAGGCGCCAGCAAAGCGATGGATATTTTTCCATCGCTTTTTTGTTTTTCTGTATCTTTTTTTCACGCATTCTTAACGGTTCTTAAAAAATATCGCCTTGAAGAACACTAGTGGATGTGGTATACTTTTATAAGTTAATAGATGTAGAAAAGCTGCATGGCTTTCCCGCATCCGCAGACAGGCGCTCCCCCGGTCAGAAAGCTGCCGTGCAGGAGCGCAGTTTTTTCGTTGGTCAAATCAGCAGGCAGGCCGGCGGCTCTGTGCGGCAAGCACGGGCGGCAGGGCGGCTTTGTGTCGTTTGAATAAATCTGTAGAATAAAAGGAAACATCTATGCGTTATACCTACGTCCGGCAGCACGATACCACCGACTGTGCGGCTGCCTGTCTGGCCATGGTGTGCCTGCACTACAAAAAGGAAGTGACCATCACCCGCCTGCGGGATATGATGGGTACCGACCTGAAAGGCACTAACCTTGTCGGCCTGCAAAAAGCCGCCAATGAACTTGGCTTTACCACCGCCGCAGTCCGCGTGGACCGCGAAAACTTCCTGAGCGACTTCTCGCTTCCCTGCATTGCACAGGTGATCACCGATCAGGGTCTGGCTCACTTTGTTGTGGTGTTCAAAAAGACCACCATCAAGGACGAAGGCGCGCGCCGCAAGCATATGCTGCAGGACGCCGAGACCCGCAAGGAAGAAGAGAAAAAGGGCAAAAAGCATAAGTGCAAGGATTACGTCATCATCGGCGACCCCGGCACGGAGCTGAAAAAGATCAGTCTGGACGAGTTCTACAAGAACTTTACCGGCGTGCTGCTGCTGCTGAACCCCACCTCCGAGTTCAAGGGCGGCAAGCTTGGCAGCAGGGACGGTAAAGACGGTAAGGACGGCAAGAGTGGCAAGTACGGCATGATGAAGCGGTATATCGACCTGCTTCTGCCTCAGAAAAAGCTGTTCTTCTACGCCATCCTCAGCTCGGTGATCACCACCATTCTGGGCATCGCGTCCTCCATGTTCAATAAGATCCTGATGGACGAGGTGCTGCCCTACGGGCTGAATAACCTTTTGGTCACCCTGATCCTGGTGTTCAGCGTGGTCAGCATCACCAGCACGCTGATCGGCTTTGTGCGCCAGTGGGTGCTGATCCATCTGTCCATCAAGATCGATATCCCGCTGATGCTGGGCTACTTCGGGCACATCTTCAACCTGCCCATGAAGTTCTTTGCCACCCGCAAGACCGGTGATATCACCACCCGTTACTCGGACGCTGACACCATCAAATCCATCTTTACCAGCATTGCGCTGAGCCTTGTGATGGATATCTCCATGGCAGTCATCACCGGCATCATCCTGTTCCGCATGAACGCCATGCTGTTCTCCATCTCGCTGTTCATGGCACTGGTCAGCATCCTGCTGGTGCTGGTGTACAAGCAGCCCTATAAGCGGATCAACGAAGAGAGCATGGCACAGTCTGCAGCGCTGAACAGCCAGATGATCGAGAGCCTGCGCGGCATCGAGACCGTCAAGTGCAACGCCAACGAGCAGACCGAGCTGGATAATCTGGAACGCGAGTACATGAAGAGCCTGAAGATCAGCCTGCGCTCCAGCCGCATCAGCACCACGCAGGGTCTGATCTCCTCCTTCATCTCCACCGGCTTCAGTATGCTGACCACCTATGTGGGCATCAGTCAGGTGCTGAACGGCGAGATGACGCTGGGCGGCTTTATGGCATTCAGCACCCTGTCCAGCTACTTCACCTCCCCCCTGAGCAACCTGATCGGCCTGCAGATGCAGATCCAGGAAGCCAGCATCTCCATGAAGCGTCTGACCGAGATCATGGACTACCCCGCTGAGAACGAGACTGCCGAGGGTATGGAGCAGAGCGAGATGGAAAAGGTGGAGGGCGACATCGAGTTCAAGGACGTCACCTTCCGCTACGGCAACCGTGCCCCGGCACTGGATCATGTCAGCTTTACCATCCCCGCCGGCAAAAAGGTGGCGCTGGTGGGCAGCAGCGGCAGCGGCAAATCCACCATTACCAAGCTGCTGCTGAAGTACTACGACCCCGAGGACGGCGAGATCGATGTGAACGGCGTGAATCTGGCGGAGTACAGCAGCCACTCGGTGCGCCGCGCCATCGCCTATGTGCCCCAGAACGTTGAGCTGTTCAGCAAGACCATCTACGACAACATCCGCATCTCCCGCATGGACGCTACGCTGGACGAGGTGAAGGAAGCTGCCAAGAAGGCTGACGCGCACGAGTTCATCCGCCACCTGCCGCTGCAGTACAACACCTATCTGGAGGAAGCCGGCAACGGCCTGTCCGGCGGTGAGAAGCAGCGCATCGCACTGGCGCGTGCCTTCCTGAAGGACTCCAACCTTTACATTCTGGACGAGTCCACCAGTAATCTGGACTTTGCCACCGAGACGCTGATCTTCAACATGATCTACGAGCAGCTGGCAGACCGCTCCATGCTGATCGTGGCGCACCGCCTTTCCACCATCCGTGACTGCGACCTGATCCTTGTGATGGATCACGGCAAGATCGTGGAGCGCGGCAACCATGAGGAACTGATGGCAAAGGATGGCCGCTATGCCGAGCTGTGGAATATGCAGCAGGGCATCTTCCGCAAGCGCAAAGCCGAGCCTGCTCCGCAGGTGTCTGCCGCTGTGGTGGAAGAGGACGACGACGGCGAGTCCATCACCTACTGACCGCACCGCATCCGCAGCTCTTGCCCGGATGCAGCATAAGCTTTTTTCCCGCCCGGCGGGAAACCGAAGAATGCCTCGTTATGGTGTGCCCGGAGGCAGACGCTTCCGGGCACCTTTTTGTTCCGGCTTACATTGAAAAAATAACAGGATTAGGGGTAATTTACTATGAACGAGATCAAAGTTGCTGAAAACAAGACCCTCAAGCTGACCAATGTTCTCTCCCGCGTTGTGCAGCCCGAGGAGCTGGCAAACCTGCCGGTCATCCTGACCCAGATGCAGAACTTTATGAAGAGCAACGGCGCACAGCCCATCGGCCCGCTGGTGCAGGCTATCGTGGAAGGCACCGGCCCGGACCATATGCCCGTCATGTACATGATGCAGCAGGCCACCCAGATGATCACCCAGATGGAGCCCGGCTACCACATGGACGCTGTGCTGCGGGTAAAGAACTGCTTGTACGCCCACTTTACCGGCCCTCTGGCCTTCAACCAGCTGGCCACCGCCAAGCTGCAGGTCCTGGCTTTTGAAAACGACATCAAGCTTAGCGGCAACAGCTACACCATCTACGTCAATCAGGACGAGGACGACGGCGTGATCGACGTGTTTATGGAGACCAAATAATTATGACAACGACCATTCAGAACCTTTCGGATCTGCAGGACCGCCGGATCATGATGGACAAAAAGCTGCCCCCTTACGGGTACGCCTTTGTCATTCTGACCGGGCTGTTCATGATCTTTCTGGTGATCTGGAGCACCCAGACCAACCGCATCTATGTCAGCCAGAACAGCGGTGTGGTGCAGGCCGCCAACAAGACCTACATCATGTCCAGCTACTCCGGCTCCATTACCGAGCTGTATGTCTCGGAGGGCAGCTATGTGAACGAGGGCGACCTGATCGCCCGGCTGAAGAGCACGGATCTGGATATGCAGAAGGACACCCTGCAGAGCCAGCTGGATATCTACCAGAAGCAGCTGGATCAGTACAACAAGCTGCTCAAGTGCATTCAGGACGACACCAACTACTTCGACGAGACCAGTGCTGAGGATCAGCCCTACTACTACCAGTACCAGACCTACAAAAGTCAGGTAGCACAAAAGACCTTTGACGCTTCTACCTATCAGGCTGCCGGCTACTCCGACACCCAGATCAAGGCTTTGATGGAGCAGAACCAGAGTGAGCTGGAGTCCCTATACTACTCCACCATGCAGTCCATCTCCCAGAGCATCAACAGCGCACAGGTCAATGTGGACAACCTGCAGGCGCAGATGGATTCTTTGAACACCGGCGCCAACGATTACTTCATCTATGCGCCCACCTCCGGCGTGATCCACATGGACACCCCCTACAAGGAGGGCATGGTGCTGAGCGCCGGCTCTGCAATGGCTACTATTGCCAGCGAGAACGATGATCTGGAGATCGTGGCCATGGTGTCGGTGAACGACCGTCCCTTGCTGCACGTAGGCGACCCCTGCAAGATCGCCATCACCGGCCTGTCGGAGTATTCCTACGGCACGCTGACCGGCACCGTCACCTCCATTGACAGTGATGTGACCTCCAGCAACAGCACCTCCTACTACAAGATGACCATCAAGCCCGATGCCACCTATGTGGTGAGCCGTAGCGGCGACAAGGTGGATCTTGCCAACGGTATGAGCGTGACCGCCCGCGTGGAATACGATCAGGTCACCTATTTTGAATATGCCATGGAGGCACTGGGCGTGCTGTTCCGCTAAAAGCGGACTGCACAGCACGGCAGGATGCCCCCCTTTTACACCACCCCAAAGAGGTACAAACAACATGATTCGAACCGCAAAGAAACTGGCCGCCTGTGTGCTGATGCTGGGTGTGCTGGTATGCGGCACCGCCCTGAGCGCTGCCGCCGCCGGCCTGCCTGTTGAAGCGCAGAACGGCGTTTCACTGCCCTGGTCCAAGGACGTCCCTGCCGAGAGCATTTCCACCGGCAGCTACTCTGCCAATATGCTGCTGGGCGCTTCCCAGCAGCTGTCCCCCGTGGTCAAGCCCAGTTACAGCACCGACTCTGTGGTCTTTTTGACCGATGACAGCAGCGTGCTGACCGTAAGCAGCAGCGGCGTGGTGCAGGCTGTGGGCGTTGGCACTGCCACCATTACCGCAGCCGCCGGCAACCAGATCTGCGCCTACACCATCGTGGTTTCCATGGACTCCTCCATGATCGTGACCGAGATGGACCTTTCCCTCTCCTCCAACACCATCTATGTGGGCAACTCGGTGTCGGCTTCGCTGCAGGTGCGCCCCAGTTCCGCTTCCAACTACGCCACCGTCACCCTGACCTCCTCTAACGAGAAGATCGCCACGGTGAACAGCTTTGGCCGCGTGACCGGCGTAGCGCCCGGCACTGCCACCATTACCGCTGCCTGCGGCTCGGTGGTGGCCACCACCACCGTTACGGTGCTTGCCCTGCCCACAGACTCCACCGGCACAAGCGGCACTACGTCCAGCAACAGCGGGCAGGTGATCACCCCCAGCACCAACTACATCGTGCTCAAGCCCGGTGCCACCCGCACCATCACGGCTAAAGCCACCCCTGCCAGTGCATCCCAGTCCTTCACCTTCAAGTCCGGCAACAGCAGCATTGCCACGGTCAGCCCCTCGGGCGTGGTCACGGCGGTGGGCACCGGCTCTACCTCCATTACCATTTCCAACGGCAAGGCCACTGCCATGGTCACGGTCATCGTGAACCGCTCGGCAGATGCTTCCTCCGGCAGCGACAACAGCAATGCCGGCACCAATACCCCGGACGACAACACCTCCATCCCGCTGGACCCTGTGGTGCAGACCATTCAGGACAGCACGGAGGATCAGGTGGTGTTCAACCAGTCTGAGGTGCCCATCGTGACCGGCGAGATCCTGAACGCCCTGCGCACCACCGGCAAGACCCTGTGCGTGGTGGGCGACGGCTACACCATGAACGTTTCCGGCAAAAACGTAAAGAGCACCACCAGCGAGATCGACACCGCCATCACCTTTACCGAGAGTGAAGAGGGGCTGGAGTTTGAGCTGGACAACGGCCGTGCCCTTCCCTGCGCGGTGCAGCTGGAGCTGGATGTGAGCACCTACTCCCGCCTGTACCTGTACAACACCATCAGCAACAAGTGGCAGTACCTGAACAGCTACAAGGACGGCGTGATCACCGCCGACACTGCCGGCCGCTACCTGCTGACCAACCAGAACCTGCGGTTCGGCAATATCAACTGGTCCTTCTTCATCGCCGGCGGCGTGGTTGTGATCCTGATCGCCGTGGTCTACATCGCGTTCAAGAAGCGCTACTGGTTCTGGTAAGCGCCCCTGCTCTTCCCGCATATAACAAGCCGCCCGCTGCACACCATTTCGTGCAGCGGGCGGTTTTGTGTTCTATTCTTCCCTGTTACTCCACCGTTACGCTCTTGGCAAGGTTGCGGGGCTTATCCACGTCGCAGCCGCGCAGCACCGCCATGTAGTAGGCGAACAGCTGCAAGGGCACGATGAGCTGCAGCGGCATCAGGATGTCGTCGTACTCGTCCAAGCGGATTACCTCGGTGGCAACACCCTCCGGCACTTCCGCGTCCTTTGTGGTGAACAGCAGCACCCGTGCGCCGCGGCTGCGGGTCTCCTTGGCGTTGGAGATGGTCTTTTCGTAGACGTTTTTCTGGGTCGCCAGCGCGATGACCGGCACGCCGTCCGTGATCAGGCTGATGGTGCCGTGCTTCAGCTCGCCTGCGGCGTAGGCATCCGAGTGCACATAGCTGATCTCCTTCAGCTTCAGGCTGCCCTCCAGCGAAAGGGCGTAGTCGAACCCGCGCCCGATGAAAAAGCAGCTCTGGGTGTTCACATAGCGGCTGGCAAGGTACTTGATCTGCTCGCAGTCCGCAAGGCGGGGCTTGATGACCTCGGATGCGTGCAGCAGCTGGGCGGTGTAGTATTTGGTCTTTTCCTCGGTCAGCTGCCCGCGCGCGTAGGCCAAGCGCAGGGCAAACAGGTACAGCACACACAGCTGCACCATATAGGCCTTGGTGGACGCCACCGCGATCTCGGGCCCGGCGTAGGTGTACATGACGTAATCCGCCGCCCGGGCGATGCTGCTGCCCACCACGTTCACGATGGCAAGCACCGGCACGCCCCGGCTCTTAGCCAGCTTGAGGGCAGCCAGCGTATCGCTGGTCTCGCCGGACTGGCTGATGATGATGACCAGATCCTCCGGCTTCAGGATGGGGTCGCGGTAGCGGAACTCGCTGGCGATATCCACCTCTGCAGGCACCCGCGCCAGCGCTTCGATGGCGGTCTTGCCCACCATACCGGCGTGCATCGCTGTGCCGCAGCCTACCAGATGCACCGTGCCGATGCTGCGCAGCTTTTCGTCCGTCAGTTCCGGGATGCGCAGCTCCGGCAGACCGTTCTCCACCCGGGGGCTGACCGTAGCCGTGATGGCAGCGGGCTCCTCGTTGATCTCCTTGAGCATAAAGTGGGGGTAGCCGCCCTTTTCGGCTGCTTCCATGTCCCAGTCTGCGGTCAGCTTTTCGCGCTCCACCGCCTCGCCGAACTCGTTATAGAAGCGGATGCCCTGTGCCGTGCACACCGCCATGTCCCCTTCTTCCAGCACGCTGTAGCTGCGGGTGTACTTGAGCAGCGCCGGGATATCCGATGCCACAAAGTTTTCGCCCTCGCCCCAGCCCACGATGAGCGGGCTTTCCCGCTTGACCGCAAAGATGGTGTCTGGGTAGTCCTTGAACAGAACCGCCAGCGCGTAGCTGCCCCGCACCTTGGCAAGCGCAGCCTGCAAAGCCTGCAGCGGCTCGCCCTGATAGCAGCTGTCGATGAGCTTTACCAGCACCTCGGTGTCGGTCTCGCTGGTAAAGGTGTAGCCTTTGGCGACAAGGCGCTCCTTCAAAGCGCCGTAGTTTTCAATAATGCCGTTGTGCACGATGCTGACCCGGGGCGTGGAGTGCGGGTGGCTGTTCACATCGCTGGGCTCGCCGTGGGTCGCCCAGCGGGTATGACCGATGCCGCAGCCGCTCTGGGGCAGCGCCAGCTCTTCCAGTTTGCTGCGCAGGGTGGAGAGCCGCCCCTTGCTTTTGACCACGCGGATGCCGTCCCGCTGGGTAAGCGCCACACCGGCAGAATCGTACCCGCGGTACTCCAGCTTTTCCAAACCGTCCAGCAGCACCTGCTGGGCGCTGCGCATGCCAACATAACCTACAATGCCACACATACAAAATACCTCCAGACCGACTGCGGCGCGCCGAAATGCGCTGCTGCACAGTCAGTTTCCTCTATCAAAGTCTATGTTCTTGTATGGCTTTCTTTGCAGGGTTCTGTTCCGGTATTGCTGCCGGTTTTTGCCCTGTTCTGCGGCTGGTATAGCCCTCAGCCGGAGAAACATCCGCCGAATCTTTCGATGATCCCTCTCCTCGTCACCCTCACGGCTGTCACCCGTGTGGCCCGGCGCTTTGCGTCAGCTTGCGGTACACATTCCTTCTTTCAAAGTTGTTTGGGGCTCAGTGCATCCCCAGCATTTTATGCAGTTTGGGCTGCCACTTCAGCTTGTACAGCAGCAGCAGATTGCACAGGGCGCGGTCGTAAAGGGCAAACGCCACGTTGCCCATACCCAGTGTGAGCAGAGTCATTGCCAGTGCGGTGGTGTGCAGCTCCTGCGAAATGCTGCCCGCCGGCACCAGCACCAGCAGCAGGCCGTACATCGCCAGCACCGCCCCGTTGCACAGCAGCAGCTTGCACACCAGCTGCAATGCCCGGGGGCGGATGCGGTCGAACCGGGGCTTTACCAGCGGGTAATAGCCCAGCAGCACGGTGAAGATCAGGGCGATCTCCTTATCCGGCACAAAGAGCAGCCCCAGCAGGCTGACGGCGGCGTACGCCGTCCATGCCATGGTGATGCCGCACTCCATGCACACCGTTGCAATGAGAAAGCTTGCCACCGCCGGTGCGATGAACATGGCAATGGGGATGATGGTGCCCAGCAGCATCAGTGCCACGCACAGTGCCGCCGCCATGCCGCAGTACGCCATGGCCCAGCTTTTGCTTTTTCGCTTCTTCATGGGATCTCCCACTTTTCGGTATCTACATCCTGCTCCAGCGGGTAGACCGCGTGTTGCAGACCTAAGATCATGATATTGTTCAGCAGGGTGTCATTCAGCTTGAGATCCAGCATCTTGTACGCCCGCATCAGGTCGTTGACCGCTGCCAGCGCCTGCCGCCGGGCGTTCTCTATAGCGGCAGCCTGCCCGTTGAGCTCGTTGACCACGAACACATTGTACTGGCCGTTGCGGCGGTCGGCTTCAAAGCGCTCGGCCTTATCCAGCAGATAGAAGATGCGGCCGATGCAGCTGCCGATATACCGCATACTCTTGCGCTGGTTGGGGTCGTCCGTAGCCAGCGTGGAGTACAAAGCGCCGTAGACGTTGCTCATAGGTTCAGCGGCAAGGGCGTAGTTTTTGGCGCTCAGGTTCATCTGCACCACCGCCTGCTCCCGCTCCTGCGCAAACAGCCGCTCCAGTGCCGGGTTTTCCTGCCGCGCTTTCTCGTAGGCGCGGCGCAGCAGCAGCTTGTCCATTGCACGACGCAGACGCTTCGCCGGGCGCAGCTCGCTGTACTTGCGGTCCTGCAGATTATGCCAGCCCATCAGGATCTCCGTCTGCGCCGCCTGCCGGATGCCCAGCGTCTGGCACATCATGCTGCGCCGGAACGGCGTGCCGGGCATCCGCTGCCGTTTGCAGGTGGGCATACGCCCCGCCAGACTGTCGGACAGGATGGCAAACAGCACCCCGTTGGTGCGCAGCAGATGGCAGGCGTAGAAGCCGTAGGACTTATACATCTGCCGCCGCACCCCGCGGAGGTAACGCATATAGGTGTTGTAATCCCGGATCGTCAGTTCCGGCAGGTAGGGCCGCATCCGTCCCTTCATATAAGCCAGCCATCCTTTCTGTACAGTTTTTGTATCCTGCGGTCAATAAGGTTAGTATAATCCTTTTTGTTCGGCAACGCAACTGCCGGATGCAAAAACTGCTGTAATTTGTCATTATGCCGAATTTTGTGAAATCTATTTTTCTATTAAAAATACCCGCAGACCGTCTCTTTTCAGCAAAAGATGATCTGCGGGTGTTTGTGCCGGATTTTCCCGGAAAAAGACACACTTTTTCAGTGCAATGTCTGCCGGGCGGGCAGTCAAATGACCTTACTTCTTTTCAAAATGGGTGCGCTTGCCGTCAAAGCCGGATTTGGGCATGGGTTTTGCCATCTTTTCGGTCTTGGGGGCGTTATAGTACATATACAGCTGGCAGGGGATCATGCCGTTGTACATCTTACGGCGCTTGTTGGCGCGCTTGCCGTAGTGCAGCTCAAAATCCATATCGGCGGTAATAGCGTACAGACCGGCGCAGGGGCTGGCTTCCATCTGCTGTCCCAGCGTGCGTGCCAGCTTGGCAGCGCCCTCAATGGTGCCCAGACGCTCACCGTACGGGGGGTTCGTCAGCACGATGGCCTCCGGCTTTGCGGCAAAGGTGGCAACATCCGCCACCTCAAAGTGGCAGCGGTTCTCCACACCCGCCAGCTTGGCGTTGGCGTTGGCCTGTGCCACGGCGGCGGGGTCGATATCGTAGCCGAAAGCTTCAAAGCCCACGTCCAGCTTGGACTCTGCCAGTGCCTTCTGGCGCTGCTCTGCCCACAGGGCAGCGGGCACAAAGCTGTAGCGCTCGGCGGCAAAGCGGCGTTTCAGACCCGGGGCAATGTTCATGGCCTTCTGCGCGGCTTCGATCAGCAGGGTGCCGCTGCCGCAGAAGGGGTCCTCCACCAGACTGTCGCGGCGCACACGGCCAAGGTCGGCGATGGTCGCCGCCAGCGTCTCGCGCAGAGGGGCTTCCATGGCGTTGCGGCGGTAGCCGCGCTTGTGCAAGCCCTCGCCGGTGGTGTCCAGCATGATCTCGCACACATTTTTGCGCAGCATAAAGCGCACCTTATACTCCACGCCGCTCTCGGGCAGCACGGTGGTGCGGTGACCCTTCATCAGGCGCTTGACCACCGCCTTTTTGATGACGCTCTGGCAGGCGGGGATGCTGGTCAGCTGGCTGTTCAGGGAAGAGCCGGTGACCGGGAAGGCGGCATCCGCAGGCAGAAACTCCTCCCACGGGATGGAATACACGCCGTCGAACAGCTCGTCGAAGGTGGTGGCCTTGTAGCGTGCCAGCAGCAGCATCACGCGCTCCACGGTGCGCAGGTTGAGGTTTGCGGCAGCGATCATCTCTGCCCCGCCGCAGAAGCTCAGACGGCCATCCTCCACCCGGATGTTCTCTGCGCCGATGCGGGTCAGCTCAAATTTAGCGGTGGATTCGCACCCGAAAAAGCAGGGCGCGATCAGTTCAAATTTTGCAGGCATGGTAGTTCCTTTCTGTTCTGTACCGAAAAAACAGACCTGTCCGACCGGGGACAGGCCTGCCTGTGTTCCTTGTGATCCCAGCCGATGCGGTGGCTCAGCGGCCGCGGCGGCTGCGGGGGGCATAACCGCCGCCCCGGCGGTTGTTGGTCTCGTGATCGAGATCCGCCATCTTTTCCTCGCTCTGGCTCTTGAAGCGGCTCATCATGTCCTCAAAGCTCAGGTTGTCGGAGCGGACGGGTGTCTTGGGCTGCCACACGCGGGGAGCCGCCTCCCGGGCAGGGCCTCTGCCGCCTTCACGGGGGGCACGGCCTGCGCCGCGCCCGCCGGAGCGTCCGCCCTCCTGCCCATTGCGGAAACCGCCCGGACGGGGGCCTGCGGGGCGGCCTTCCCGGGGCTGACGCGGAGCCGGGGGCAGCAGCCGCTTGATGGACAGTGCGATCTTGCCGTCCGGTGCAATGTTGATGACCTGCACCTTAACTTCATCGCCATCGTGCAGCACAGTGTTGATATCCTGCACGAACTCGTTGGATACCTCGGAAATGTGGACCATGCCGACACGCCCCTCCGGCAGCGCTACAAATGCGCCAAAGGGCTTTACACCGGTCACGCGGCCTTCGAATACGTTCCCTACCTCAATTGCCAAAACTCAATACTCCTTGTTTTCCAAAACTCTTGACCTGCCGCGCGGTCAGTTGCCGGTCACATCCACAAAGATGCGCTCGTTGGGTGCGGCGTAGTTGTAAGAGTCGCGTGCGACCCATTCGGTGATCTGGTCGGCATCGCCGCTCAGTACGCGCTGCAGTTCCTGATTTTCCGTCTGTTGCTGCGCCACCTGTTCGTTCAGTGTTTCCAGTTCTGCCCGCTTGGAGCTGATGGTGACCTGATTGGAGATATAAGCCGCCAGCATACTCAGCAAAAGCAGCACGAAAAACAGGCGGAACGCCATGGTGACCACTGCATTCTTTCTGCGCTTTTTGCGTCCCGTATTCGTCATTGCCTTACGCTCCTGTCTGAACAGCAGACCTTCTGCGTCTGTTCTCTTACTTTGATACGTTTGAATTATACAACAATGCCCGCTGGTTTGGCAAGTTCTTTTTGGATTTTTTTGCGGTTCTTTCCGCGTTCCGGCGTAATTTGCGGGCAGTTTTAGCCGCAGCGCGGCGGCGGCGCACAGGCTGCACCGCAAAACGGTGCAAAACAGCCCCGATCCCCCGCCCCAGCGCCCGCAGCGGGACGCCCAGCACCCCGGCAGCGCAAAGGGCAGCGGCAAAGGCTGCCGCCGCCATGTACCATCGCAGCACGCCCGCTTTGCTGTACCCGGCGGCGTAGCTCTGGCACGCCAGCAGCACCGCACCGGAAAGCAGCACGTCCGGCGCAAAAGCCGCCCTGCCCCGCACCGGCAAAAACGCCCGCGCCGCGCCAAGGGCAGCGCCCAGCACGGCACAGGCGGCAGCTTCCTGCAAAAGCCGGGCGGGCAGCAGAACCTGTACCATCAGCGCAGCAGCCGGTGCCAGAAGCCCCCGGCTGCGCGGGCGGCGGTATACTCCAGCCCGTCGAACCGCCCGGTCAGCTTTGCTTCCCCGGCTTCCAGATCCAGTGTCTGCATACTGATCTGCGCACCGGACAGGTGCAAAATGCCCTTGCCGGTCTCCAGCGCGGCGCTTTCGGCGCTGCAATGCAGCACCCGCTGCACCCCGGTGACGGTCAGCCTGCTGCGGCTCTCCAGGATCAGGTCATGGGGCAGCGGCGACTTTGCGGCAGCTTTTTCCATAGGCAGTCCCCCTCTGCCAGCATTGTATGCGGGCAGGGCGGGCGGTTATTCCGCGATCACCTCGTACATCTCGCGGGCAACGTCCTTGGTGCGGGGCTCTTCATCCGAGAGCACCCGCACCTTGATGGGACGGTTGCCGAAGGTGACCTCGATGATGTCCCCGGTGTTGACGGCCTGACTGGCCTTGGCCACCTTGCCGTTGATGAGGATGCGGCCTGCATCCGCCACCTCGTTTGCCACGGTGCGGCGCTTGATGAGACGGGAAACCTTGAGATATTTATCCAGACGCATTGGCGTTATTCCTTTCCTTTCAGCAAAAAAGCCGCCGCACCTTGTGCAGGCAGCGGCGGCGTGACAGAACCGATTACAGGGTGTCCTTCAGGGACTTGCCGGGCTTGAACACGATGCTGCGGGAAGCAGCGATGGTGATGGGCTCGCGGGTACGGGGGTTGATGCCCTGACGCTCGGCGCGCTCGCGCACCTCAAAGGTGCCAAAGCCGGAGATGCTGATCTTTTCGCCCTCGGTCATGGCCTTGCCCAGTGCCTCAAAAACGGCGTTGACAGCCTGCTCGGCGCTCTTCTTGCTCATTTCGGTGTTTGCCGCAACCTGTGCGATCAAGTCGGTCTTGGTCATATTATTTGCCTCCATCTGATTTTGTCTTGAATTCTCTCGTTCTATCGGAGCAGGTCATTCGACCTGAGTACCGCTTTGTTCCTGTTCCAGACACTGCTGTGCAAAGCGCTTGGACGCAAAGGTCAGCGCTTCTTCTGCATCTACCCCCGCAAGCCGGGCGGCGTTTACCGCTGCAAACAGCAGCCGGCCTGCGGCTTCCTGCTTTGCGGCGGCGTCTGCCGTGGCAAAGTCCTGCACGGCGGCTTCCAGCCGGTGCTGTGCTGCGGCTGCATCCTGCTGCCCAAGGCCATGCCCGGCGGCACGCTTTTGCAGCTTTTGCGCCCGCATGAGCGCGGGCAGCGTAGCGGGCACGGTGGCCAGCTCGTCGGCAAGGGTGGTGCGCCCCTTTTCCTTATTTTTGAGCGCATCCCAGCCATTTATACCGGCGTTTTCCGCTGCGGAGGATGCAAAGATGTTGGGGTGCCGGAACACCAGCTTTTCGCAGACATTGCGGCACACATCCTCAAAGGTAAAGCGTCCCCGCTCTTCCTCCATGGCGGCGTGGAACACCACCTGCATCAGCACGTCTCCCAGCTCCTCCCGGAGCAGCACGGCGTCGTCTGCATCAATGGCTTCCAGCGCTTCGCAGGTCTCTTCCAGAAAATTTTTGCGGATGGAAGCATGGGTCTGCACCTTATCCCACGGACAGCCGTTTTCCGGGTCCCGCAGGATGCGGATCACCTGCAGCAGCTGCTCCGCTGTATAGGGCGGCTGTGGGGTCCAGTCCAGCACACGTTCCATCTCCTTTTGAAAAGATACTGTAAATTGTACCGCAGCTGCTGCGGTTTTTCAAGCAAAAAACCGCAATTTTCCAGCATTTTTCATGGTTTTCTGCGCTTTTCACAAAAACAGGACGGCATCCTGCGGGGGATACCGCCCTGTTGCAGTTTTTTCCTGTTTTCAGCTTACAGCTGTGCGCCGCACTTATTGCAGAACAGCGCATCGTCCGAGACGGGCGCGCCGCACTGCGGGCAGGTCTTGCGGGCAGGCTGGGCGGGCTGTTCCGGGGCAGCTTCTTCCTCCTCCACGGGGGCTTCGTAGTCCACCTCGGCGGCTTCTGCCGGGGTCAGGGTAGCCTTCAGGCGGGTGATCTCCTGCTCGATGGTATCGATCATCTCGATGTATTTATCCACCAGCGGCTGGTTTTCCTCCTTGCCCTTGGCAAGGCTGTACACCAGTGCGCCCAGCTGACGCTGTGCCTTGAGCAGCTTGCCCTGCTCGTTGACCAGCAGCGCCTGCGTCTTGCCCTTTTCGGCCAGATCCATGGCAGCGTTCTTGCCCTTTTCGGCATATTCCAAACCCATCGCTTTGATCTTGTTAAAATCCATAATAGACACCTCTCTTATTCTGGCAGTATATTCTCTGCAGATGGCGGCGCATCCTGCGCCATACCGGAGTCGTATCCTCATTATAGCGCAGCGTTATGGCAATTGCAACGAATGCACCGCAATTTTTACAGTTTGGTGCCGGTTTGGAAACAAATTTTACGCATTTTTCACCGGTTAGGTGCGGCTGCCGTAGAACTCGCGCAGCATACTGTCGGCGGGCAGCAGCTCCAGCGGCAGCGGGTCCACCTGCTCAAAGCGGCGGGCGGTCTCGTCCCACAGCTCGGCGTTGTGGCCTTCCAGCGTGAACTGACGGCGCACCTCGCCCAGCAGCCGGGAGATCAGTCCCAGCTCGTAGGTAAAGGAGGTGTCCAGCAAAAAGTCTGCGGTGGTCTTGAAGCCCTTGATATACCGCGTTTCGCCGTCCAGCACCCTGTCCCACATGGAAAGGGTCTTGGCGGGGCTGCGGCCGCGGGCTGCGGCGTCCCGCAGGGTGCGGCGGCACAGGCGGATATCCTGCGTATTGATGACCCGGCGTCCATCGATGCAGTATTCCTCCCGCAGACCGGCGTAGATGCGGTAGATCTGGTCGTCCGGCACAAGGCCGGTCAGCTCCGGGTTAAGGGCATGGATGCCCTCCACGATGCACACACCACCCTGCAGATCGATGGGCTCCACCTCGGCAGAGCGCTGCTCGGTGGCAAAATCATAGATGGGCAGCTCGGTCTTGCCGGTCTCGCTGAGCTGGCGCAGGCACTGCTTGATGAGGGGCAGATCCAGCGTTTCAAGGTTTTCGTAGTCCAGCGTGCCGTCCGGCATTTTGGGGTAGTAGGCAGCACCTTTAAAAAAGTTGTCCAGACTGACCACCTGTGCCGGGGTGCCCTGCTGCACCAGCGCCTTTGCCAGACAGTGGGCGCTGGTGGTCTTGCCGCTGGCCGAAGGGCCGGTCAGCATAACGATCTTTGCCCCGGAGCCGCGCACCTTCTGGGCGGCATACTGCACCCGCCGGGCGTAGCTGTTCTCGCTCAGCTGCGCCAGCGCCTGCGGGCTGCGGGCTGCTACGTTATAGAGGTCTACTTCAACCAGTCGTTTCGGTACCCAGATCGTGATCATAAAACTCAGCCACTCCTTTTTTCCGTTCCAGTACCTCCGCAAAGCGCTGGATATACTCGTTCGGATACTTAAAATTGAAGATACGCTGCATCCGTTTGCCCCCATCGGCCACCAGTTTGGTGCTGCCGCCTGCACCCGCCGAGAGGATGGTCTGGACTTCCTCCATGATATAGATATTATAGTAACCCTCGTGACCCGGCTTGCACCAGCCCACGTTTTCCAGATTCTGCAGCGTATTCTTCTGCCGGTAGAGGTAATAGGGGCGGTAGCCCGCTTCGGCCAGCAGATGGCATTTTTCCAGCATGGCGGCTACGTCCGCGTAGTCGTTCTCCTTCTGATCCTCAATGACGATGCGGGACGCCCGCTTGAGGGTAAGGGTGTGGACGGTGATATTCTCCGGCTGCAGGGCAATCGCCTGCCGCAGGCTGTGCTCAAAGCCCTCCACCGTATCCCCGGGCAGACCGGCGATGAGGTCCATGTTGATATCCTCGTGCCCGGCGCGGCGGGCATCGGCGTAGCAATCCAGAATATCCTGCGCCGAGTGCTTACGGCCGATGTTTGCCAGCACCGCGTCCGAGAAGGTCTGGGGGTTGATGGAGATGCGGGTAGCGCCGTATTCCTTGATGACCGCCAGCTTTTCAGCGTCGGTGCAGTCCGGGCGGCCAGCTTCTACGGTATATTCTACGACCTTAGTCAGGTCAAAATTCTCCCGCACGGTGCCCATGAGCTGCCGCAGCTGGGCGGCAGAAAGGCTGGTGGGCGTGCCGCCGCCGATGTAGATGCTGCACAAGGTCAGCCCTGCACGCTCGGCCTGCGCCCGGATCTCTGCAACCTCCTTGCACAGGCAGTCCACATAGGGCTGCACCATCTTGCGGTCGCGGTCCAGATTGCAGCTGACAAAGCTGCAATAGCTGCACCGGGAGGGGCAGAACGGGATGCCGATATACAGGCTGTAGGTCTTGGGGGCGCTGCCCAGCCGCAGGATCGGCTCCTGCAGGTCAGCAATTTCCTTCGCCATTTCGTATTTTTGCTCCGAGCAGTCGAACCGCTGCAAAAAGAAGCGGTCGATCTGTTCTGCGCTCCACCCTGCGGCGCGCTTATCGTGGATAAGCCGCACCGGGCGCACACCGGTCATTTTGCCCCAGGGCGGGCGGATGCCCGTCCACTGGCGCAGCAGGTCATAGGTCAGGCTGGCAAGGGCAAACTCCGGCGTTTCGCCGCCCTGCTCCACCGGCAGCGGCAGCGGAGCTTCCAGCGTTTTGCTCTTTTCTCCCTGCCGCACCAGCACCCGCAGACCGGTATCGGTCTTTTCAGCCCACAGACAGTCCTCGGCAGGCTCCGGCGGGGTCAGGGTCAGGGGTGCCATGGGGTAAAACAGGCGGGCAAGATGCTCCACCTCGTACCCGGAGGGCAGCCCAGTGATATAGATCTTCATGTCGTTCTCTCTTTAAAAAATGTCGTTGCCGCCGCGCAGGGCGCTGCGGATATAGTAGTTGTTGTCCAGCTCCGCGCCAAAGGTGGAAAACTCGCCGTGGCCGGGCAGCACCTGTGTTTCGCGGGGGATGGGCAGCTGTGCCAGCTTGCGCAGGCTGTCTGCCATCTGTGCGCTGCTGCCGCCCTCAAGGTCGGTGCGGCCGATGCTGCCTGCAAACAGCATATCACCGCAGAACAGATGCTCACCGCACAGCAGCACCACGCTGCCGGGGGTGTGGCCGGGGGTGTGCCACGCGGTAAAGCGCAGCTCGTCCACCGCGATCTGCTCCCCTTCCGTGTAGCCGCAGTCCGCAGCGGAAAGCGGGTACATCCTGTCCCCGGCAAGGTCTGCCTTTTCACAATAGAGGGCGGCGTTCCACTCCGCCTTCAGGGCGGCGGCGCTGCCCACATGGTCGTAGTGGCCGTGGGTGCACAGGATGGTGGTAAGGGTAGCGTTGTGCTGCTTTAAAATTTCATCGTAGCTGTGCACCTCTGCCGCCGGGTCGATGACCACGGCATGGCCTGCATCGGAGATGAGCAGAAAGGTGTTGGTATACAGCGGCGGTGCCGCAGGAATGTGAAAACCTTGCATGGTTACTCCTTCTTTTTCCACTCGTCGGTATCAATGATGATGGTGCAGGGGCCCTCGTTCACCAGCGACACCTGCATATGCGCGCCGAACTCGCCGTGTTGCACGTCCTTCAGGCCGTGCTTCGCCATCTCAGCAAGGAACAGCTCGTAGGCATCCACCGAGAGCGGCGGCTTTGCAGCCTTGATAAAACTGGGACGGTATCCCTTTTTGGTATCGCCGTAAAGGGTGAACTGGCTGACCACCAGCGCGGAATAGCCCAGATCCCGGGCGCTCAGGTTCAGCTTGCCCTCGGCATCCGGGAAAATGCGCAGACCCGCGCATTTATCGGCAAGCTTGGGCACGATGTCCAGCGTGTCGGTGTCTCTGACCCCCAACAGGATCATGATGCCCGGCCCAATGGCGCGGGGCTCGCCGCCTTCCACCCGCACACTGGCGGAGGATACGGCCTGAATGACTGCTCGCATTGCGTTAACTCCTTGTCACCTTGAGCACGTCCCGCACCTTGGAAAGGCGCGCCACCACACGGTTGAGGTGCTCGGTATTGTTGATGCCGATGGTCAGGCTGACCACGGCGCAGTTGTTTTCTACCTGACGGGCGTTCATGGCATAGATGGGCACCCGGATATCCGCCAGTGCGCTGAGCACGTCCTGCAGCAGCTCGTTGCGGTTCAAGGCAATGATCTCCAGCCCGGCCTTGTAGCTGTCCTTCACGCTGTCTGCCCAGTAGGCCTTGACCCAGCGGGGAGCGTTGGAGGGGTCCTTCATGCTGGCAATGGCATTGGCACAGGTCTGCTTGTGGATGGAAACGCCGAAGCCCCGGGTGATAAAGCCCACGATGGGGTCGCCGGGCAGCGGGCTGCAGCACTTGGCAAACTTGATGGGGGTGTTATCAAAGCCCTCCACCACCACGCCGTCGGTGGCGTGCACGCGGCTCAGGTCTACCTTGGGCAGATCCTCCACCGACTTATTCTCCTCGGCTTCGGCTGCCTTGAGCTTCTGCCACTCTTCCTTGAGCTTGGGCAGGCAGTTGGCAATGGTCATGCCGCCGTAGCCGATGGCTGCGTACAGCTCCTCGGCGTTGTTCTGGCGCATCCGGCGGGAGCAGCCGTCGATAAAGGCATCCAGCTGGTCGTCCGGGATGAGGATCATCTCCCTGCGCAGTTCCTTGGACAAGGCGTCCCGTCCCTGCTGGATATTCTCTTCCCGGCGCATCTTCTTGAACCAGTTGCGGATCTTGCTCTTGGCTTCGCTGGTGCGCACGATCTTGAGCCAGTCGCGGCTGGGGCCTTTATCTGCCGGGCCCAGCAGCACCTCAATGATCTCGCCGGTAGCCACCACATGGTCGATGGGCACCATGCGGTTGTTCACCTTGCAGCCCACCATGCGGTTGCCCACCGCCGAATGGATGGCGTAGGCAAAGTCGATGCAGGTAGCGCCGGTGGGCAGGTTGATGACATCGCCCTTGGGGGTAAAGGCAAACACCTCCTCCGGCAGAAGGTCGCTCTTCAGGTCATGGAGCAGGTTGCCGGAATCCTCGCTCAGGCGCTGGTTCTCCAGCAGCTGGCTGACCCATGCCAGACGGTCGTCCAGCTTATCGTGGCCTTCGCGGCCTTCCTTGTACTTCCAGTGGGCGGCAACGCCGTACTCGGCCTGCTCGTCCATTTTGCGGGTGCGGATCTGCACCTCAAAGGGGATGCCCTCGTGCCCGATGACGGTAGTGTGCAGGCTCTGGTAGCCGTTGGGCTTGGGGGTGGAGATATAATCTTTAAAGCGGTTGGGCAGTGGGTGGTACATATCGTGGATGAGACCAAGGGTGCTGTAGCACTCAGCCAGAGAATCCAGAATGACTCGTACCGCGTAGATATCGTAGATCTCGTCAAAGGACTTGTTCTGCATGATAGTCTTGCGGTAGATGCCGTAGATGCTCTTGACCCGGCGCTTGATGGTGGCACCCTCGATGCCGCTTTCCACCAGACGGCGCTCGATGACGCCGGACACCTTGATCAAAAACTCCTCACCGGAGCGCTCGCTGAGCATCCGGCTGATTTCGGAATAGCCCACAGGGTCCAGATAATGCAGGCTGCGATCCTCCAGCTCCTCCTTGACGTTCAAAATGCCAAGGCGGTTGGCGATGGGAGCGTACACCTCCATGGTCTCGCGAGCCTTATCGCGGCGCTTCTGCTCCGGCCAAGCGTCGCCGGTGCGCATATTGTGCAGCCGGTCGCACAGCTTGATGATCATCACACGCACGTCCCGGCTCATAGCCAGCAGCATCTTGCGCAGGTTCTCGGCCTGCAATTCCTCAATATTGGAGAACTGGATCTTGGTCAGCTTGGTCACGCCGTCCACCAGCAGCGCCACTTCCTCGCCAAAGGCGGCTTTCAGGTCGTCCAGCGTGGTGGGGGTATCCTCCACTACGTCATGCAGCAGGGCGGCGGCAATGCTCTCGGAGTCCATGCCCAGATCCAGCACCAGCCGGGCGACTGCCAGCGGGTGGCAGATATAGGGCTCGCCGCTGCGGCGGCACACGCCGTTATGGGCGTTGTTCGCCAGCTCGTAGGCCTTTTGGATCATCTCCATATTGTAGGCCTTGCCGCTGGCCTGAATGGCCTCGCACAGCTTTTCCCACGTTACGATCTCCGGGCGCACCTCAGAGGGCAGCGCCCCCTCCGGCGCGTCTGCCAGCAGTGCCGTAGCAGCTACGGTGGCGGTCTCCTGCACCGGCTGGTGCAGATGGGTCTTGGCAGAGTAGCCGTCCTCGTCCCGTACCGGAGCCGGAACCGGGGCAGTATTTTTCTTTCCCTCAGGCATTTATAGTTCCTCCAGACATTTCAGGATGGGGGCATCGCCAAGGTTCTTTTTGCCTGCTGTCGGCACCAGCTCCCAGAACTTTGCCCCGCCTTTTTCCGCTGCGGTGATCAGCCCCACCTGTTCCAAGGCGGCAACTGCCACCAGCGTTTTGCCGGTCTGCTCCTCGCCCAGCTTTGCGCACAGGGGCTGCAGATCCTCGGCGTGCCAGCGGCGGGACTGCAATTCCCGGTACACGGCAATGATATCCGTGCGTGCGGGGGCGATCTGTTTCTTTTGTTCATCGGTCAGGGGGGTGCCCCGGCGCAGTGCCTGCACCAGTGCAGCCTGCCGTGCCAGCTCTGCGCCCAGCCCTGCCGGGTGCAGGTCGATGATGCGGCCGGAAAGTTGTGCGCCCCGGGCGGACTCGTAGACCGAAAGGTTCAGCGCTGCGTCCACCACATCGCCCAGCGCGTAGGGCAGCTGCTCGGCGGGCATCCCGAACCAGACGGCGTACAGGCAGCTATTGCCCTGCCGCAGCCGCAGGCGGCTGTGCCGCCCCTCCGATACCGGGTATACGCCGTCCACCACGGCGCTTTGCAGCAGGAACACCGGGGTGGGGTTCTCCGCCCCGTAGGGTGCCAGCTGATCCAGATGCCGCACGCATTCCACCGTGATACGATCCAGATGGATGGTCACATCACAGGTAAGCGGCGGGGTGTGCAGCACCGGGCACTCCCGGGCAGCCCACTCGTTCAGGCGGCGGCGCAGCTGGGGCAGGTTTTCTTCCCGGACGGAAAGTCCCGCCGCCATGGCGTGACCGCCGTAGCGCACCAGAAGGTCGGCACAGGAGCCGATGCAGGCGTGCAGGTTGAAGCCCTGCACGCTGCGTCCGCTGCCCTTGCCCTCGCCGTGCTCGTCGATGGTGACCACGATGACCGGGCGTCCGGTGCGTTCCACCAGCCGGGACGCCACGATGCCGATGACGCCGGGATGCCAGTCCCGTCCCCACAGCAGCATGATGCGGTCGTCCAGCCGCTCAGGCTGCTGTTCCAGCAGCTCTTCGGCAGCTTTGAAGATCTGCTGCTCGGTCTCCTGCCGGTGGGCATTGATCTCGTTCAGTTTGTGCGCCAGTTCCTCGGCTCTGTCCGGGTCCTCACAGAGCACCAGCTGCAAAGCGGTGACGGCGTTATCCATGCGGCCTGCCGCGTTGATGCGGGGCGCGATGGCGTAGCTGATATTCTCGGCGGTGATGGGCTTGCCCGCAAGGCCGACTTCCTCTAAAAGTGCCCCAAAGCCGGGGCGGTCGGTCTGCTGCAGCTGCCGCAGCCCGGCTTTGACTAGAGTGCGGTTCTCCCCTACCAGCGGCATCACGTCCGCCACCGTGCCCACAGCGGCAAGGTCGCCACAGTAATCCAGCATTTCCTCCGGCGGACAGCCGTCCAGCGCGGCGCAGAGCTTGAAGGCTACGCCCGCACCGCACAGACCCTTGAAGGGGCTGTGGTCGTCCTCCCGGCGGGGGTCCACCACGGCCACCGCCTTGGGCAAAGTCTCCGGCGGCAAGTGGTGGTCGGTAATGATCAGGTCCATGCCCAGCGAAGCCGCAAAGTCGGCTTCCTCCACGGCAGAGATGCCGTTGTCCACCGTCACGATGAGGGTGCAGCCCTTGTTGTGCATGGACTGGATGGCGTTTTTAGAAAGGCCGTAGCCGTCCCCCTCGCGGCTGGGCAGCATACACTTGACAGTTGCGCCCATGCCCTTGAGGTGCTGGTACAGCAGGGCGGTGGCGGTCACGCCGTCCACATCGTAATCGCCGAACACCGCAATGGTCTCGCCGTTGTCGATGGCCTGCCAGATGCGCTGACAGGCGGCGTCCATATCGGTCAGCAGGGCGGGGTCGGAAAGCTCTTCCTCCCCTGCCAGCAAGGTCAGCGCTTCGGCGGGGTCGGTGATGCCCCGGGCGGCAAGGATGCCCGCCAGCAGGGCGTTTTCCTTCTGCTGCGCAGCCAGCACGGCCTTATATTTTTCGTCTGACCACGGCGCTTCGTCCATGGCCTGCTCTTCCAGCTGTGCCGCTGCCTGCTCGGCAATGGCGGCGGTCAGCTCCCGCACAGCGGTGCGGTCCAGCGGTTTTTGTTCCCAAGCACGGTAGGTCATTCAAATTCCCTCCCGGTCAGGCCGTCGTTGGCCAGCATTCCCTGCAAAGCGGCGATCTCGGAAGAAATATCCATGGCTACGTCCGAAAGCAGATTGTTGTACAGGTTCTCATACGCCTGATTCAAGGTATGCAGGATGCCCGCGATATCCCGGCGGATGGTCTCGGCGTTTTCGCCCTGCTGCCCCTGCACATCGTTATAGGTGTGCAGCAGCTTGAGGGTGGTGGGAATATAATATTCCGCAAAACGGCGGGTCTTGGGCTGGCTTTCCGGGTGTGCTTCCAGCCAGTCGCAGATGGCGGTGGTGGTCTTGTACATCGCCGCCAGTTCTTCCCGCGCCTGTGCGTCCTGCATGAGCTGCTGCTCCTTTTCCAGCACGGCGGCAAAGCGGCGGGCGGTATCGAGATTGAGCGGAGCATCGCCGGTTTCTGTCTTTTCCGGCTGCGGCGGCACGGCGGCAGCGGCGACCGCTTCCTTGGCGGCGCGGTAGTCCTCTGCCGTCAGGTAGAGCGTTTCAGTCTCATCATCCAGCCATGCGTTCAGCCAGCCCTTATGGATGTAGCTGCGCAGCTTTTTCAGCGCTTTTTTCTTGGTCTGGTGGGTCAGGTCGGCCAGCATCTCCACTTGCAAGCCCTTTTGCGCGTTCAGCTTTTCGGCTGCATCTGCAAGCGCCCCCAGCTTTTTGGAAGCAGAAAAGCGGCTTGCACCGGCGGCGATCATGGCACCAAAACCGCAGGCGACAAGGGTCAACACGTTTCCTGTGATCTCCAGTGCCGTCACGGCCATGGATGCGCCCGTGGTAAAAGTATAGGTTCCGCCTTCCGTGACTGTGACAATCGTATCTCCGAGCATGAGTCCGGGCATCACGGTTTCCGACGCCACGATGCAGCCAATGCCGCCCAGCCCGAAGATCACCGCAAAGGTGATGCCCACCGCCAGCAGGGTGCGGCCTGCGCTGTACCGTTTTTTTGCGCTGATGCGGATACTTTCCACCGGGGTCGGCTCCGGCTTTGCAAAGATCTGCCGGAACCAGTCGGGCATCCCGGCGGTATCGGCATCCGCAGCACCTTCGCGGAAGGGCTGCTTTGTGTCCCCATAGGGATAGCCCCTGCGTCCCTGCCGGAAGGCCTTTGCGGCCTCCCCGATGCCGTAGTTGGCTGCATGGACGGCGGCCTTGCCTACATCCCACGCCCGGTCGCCGATGTCCATACCCCTGCCCTCAAAGCCGTGGGCAAAGGCATCGGTCATGGTGTCGCCAAAGGCGCGCAGCTGATCTTCCAGCTCCTGCTGTACCTGCCGGCCTTCGTTATTTCGGTTATCGTTTTCACGATCGTACATCAAATTTTTCTCACCCTTCTGCCGGTGCATACCGGCTGATGATGGCGCGTGCCACCCGCAGGCCATCCACGGCGGCGCTCATAATGCCGCCCGCATATCCCGCACCCTCGCCGCAGGGGTAAAGCCCTGCCAGCTGGGTGCACACAAGATCCTCTTCCCGCTTGAGCCGCACCGGGCTGCTGGTGCGGGTCTCAAGGCCGGTGAGGATGGCGTCCGGCGCGGTGTAGCCCGCAATCTTGCGCTCGTAGGCGCGCAGACCCGCCCGCAGGGTGTCCGCCAATTCCCCGGGCAGCAGTGCGCCCAAGTCTGCGGCAGTCACGCCGCGGTCGTAGGTGGGCTGCACGCTGCCGATGCGCAGCTGCCCGCGCCCTTCCAGAAAGCTTTGCACGTTCTCTGCCGGGGCGGCGTAAGCCCCGGCGGCACGACCGGCGGCGTAGGCTTTTGCTTCCAGCTCCCGCTGAAAGGCGATGGCGCGGCGGGGGTCGTTGGCAAAATCCGCCCCGCCTACGCTGACCACCACCGCCGCGTTGGCGTTTTTGCCGCTGCGGGCGTGGTAGCTCATGCCGTTGGTCACAACACGTTCTTCCTCACTGGCGGAAGCCACCACCTGACCGCCGGGGCACATACAGAAGGTGTACACGCACCGGTCGCCGACGTGCTGGGAGAGCTGGTACTCGCCCCGGGGCAGCGCCGGATGCCCGGCGGCTTCGTGGTAAAGGCTTTTTTCGATCTCGGTTTGCAGGTGCTCGACGCGGAAACCCACGCTGAAGGGCTTGCATTCCAGCACAAGGCCGCTGTCCATCAGCATACTGAAGGTATCCCGTGCCGAGTGTCCCACTGCAAACACCAGCGTCTCGCAGGCAAAGCTGCCATTTGTAGTAGTGATGCCCACAAGCCGGCCGTTTTTGCGCTCCAGCCCGGTAAGGGCGGTGTTGAAGTGCACCTCTCCGCCCAGAGACTCGATCTCCCTGCGGATGGAGGTGATGACGCCGCGCAGCAGATCGGTGCCCACATGGGGTTTTTGCTTCCACGCGATCTCTGCCGGGGCACCGTGCTGCAAAAACACCTCGGTGACAAAATCACACAGTTCATCCCCGATGCGGGTGGTCAGCTTGCCATCCGAGAAAGTGCCCGCGCCGCCCTCGCCGAACTGGATGTTGGCGTTGGGGTCCAGCTGACCGGTGGCGGAAAAGTGCTCCACCGCCTGCACACGGGCATCCAGCGCGGGGCCGCGTTCCAGCACGATGGGGCGGTAGCCCTGCCGTGCCAGCAGCAGGGCGGCAAACAGCCCCGCCGGGCCCAGTCCGCACACCACAGGGCGGTGCGCAAGCGGCTGGGTGCCCGCGTGCAGGGTAAAGTCTGCCCGGCGGTGCAGGGCGGCGTCCGGGCAGCGCGCCGCAAGGGCTGCTTCCTCCCCGGGCTGCCTGAGGGTGACCGCCACGGTATACACCAGCTTGGGCTGGCCGTGGCGGGCATCCACCGAAAGCTTTGCCACGCCGGTGTGCTCTACCTTGCTGCGGGGCACCCGCAGGGTGTGCAGCGCCTTTTCAAATGCCTGCGGCTCTCCTGCGGAGAGGGGCAGACGGATGTTGCGAACCAGAATCATTTGTTGTGTTATCCTTTTACTTTAGTTGCTTTCAATGCGGCACTGCAGCACATAGCTGCCCAGTGCAAAGATCTTGCCGTTGGAGGGCACATACAGCCGGCAGGCAATGTTCTGCTGGCCGGTAGCCACAGCAAAGTCCTCGGCGTCGATCTCAATGACCACCTGCTCGGGGGTCAAAGTTTCCATAGCGCCCTTGGGGCCGCAGAGGATCACGTTCATCAGCCGCTCGGTCTCCACCGTCAGCTGATAGGTAGCGGGCAGGTTGATCACCTGCACGCAGCTGGAGGGCAGGTTCATGGTCTTGGTCTCCAGCCCGGAGCAGTCAAAGCTGACCGTGATGGTGGAGATATTGTCCAGCAGATAGATATCTGTCGGCAGCTCAATGGGCATCTCATACACCTTGTTCAGGCTGAAGGTGGAAAGGTCGATGGTGCCGATGGACAAGGTGGACAGCGCATCGATCTTTTCTGCCGGGCCTGCCACCTTGAGCTGCTTGCAGCTGAGGGCGTAGCTCAGCACCGAATTATCAAACCCGCGCGGCGCGTTGATAAAGTTCACCTTCACCGGCAGGGTCGCCATCTTGTACACCTGCAGCGTCACGTCCACGCTGCTTTCTTCCAGCGTGGTGTACTGGAACTTGATCTCCTTGCCGCCGCTGGTGTAAAAGCGCAGGGGGGTGTCCAGCGTGACCGACTCGGTCAGCTCGCTGCTGTAAGACGCTTCAGCGGTGCAGGTAGCCACCTTACTCAGCTCGCTGCTGGGGCCGGACAGGGTGACAGTCTCCTTGGAGACCTCGGTGCTGTAAAGGATATAGCCATCCGCAATGCGCAGATAGTTGGTGGTAACGGTAACGGGCAGGGTCTTTTCCTCCACCACGTCAAACACCA
>OMBQ01000713.1_pt1 | contig 35110 bp, 30 predicted proteins | sample 1674311 | NCBI WGS metagenome assembly OMBQ01 (sample SAMEA103958160, study PRJEB25191) | human gut metagenome | biome: human-associated habitat [ENVO:00009003]; feature: intestine environment [ENVO:2100002]; material: feces | place: Germany | collected 2013/2015 | reverse complement strand
ACAAGTTGCAATTCCCCCTAATAACCCCCTTAACATTCGTAAAACCGCCACGCTTTCGCATTGGCGGTTTTGTTTAGCCTCCAATGTTAAAAAGGGGACTCAATAATTAGATTACAATTTATTCTTCGCTTTGATTGTCCTGTGTATTTTCTTCCTCTGTTTCGTCGTCGGATTCTTCTTCCAATCGCTCAACAACAGAAATAGTGGCAACCTTTTCGCCCTCGTTAACTTTCATAACCTTAACGCCCTTGCTTGGTCGCTGGAATGTAGAAATTTGGTCAACGTGAGTTCTTATAACAATACCGTCGGTTGTAATCATAATTACATCCTGTTCTTCGTTAACGGCGGCAATCATTGCTACCTTGCCGTACTGCTCTGTACGGTAGTTAATAAGACCTTTACCGCCACGGCTTTGAACACGGTAATCTTCAAAACCGCTCTTTCTGCCAAAGCCTGTTTCTGAAACGGTAAGCAAAGTAAATCCGTCAAGCGAAGCGGCAAAACCTACAACATAGTCGTCATCTTCAAGTTGAATTGCTTTCACACCGCGTGCAGTTCTGCCTATAAGCCTTGCGTCATTTTCATCAAAGCAAATACTCATACCGTTGTGGGTTGCAACAACAAGCTTTCTTTCGCCGTCTGTAATTTCAACATAGGCAAGCTCGTCCCCTTCATCAAGGTTAATTGCAATAATACCGCTTTGGCGAATATGCTTATATTCATTAATATCTGTTCTTTTAATAACGCCTTTTTTCGTTACCATGCACAAATATTTTCTGTTTTCTTCCTGCGGAATCTTAACCATTGCAGAAACGGTTTCACCTTTTTCAAGAGGCAAAAGGTTAACCACATTCATACCTTTGCCTGTTCTTGAAGAAGCAGGAATTTCATATGCTTTCTTTTTGAAAACTTTACCGCTGTTTGTGAAAATAAATACAACATCGTGAGAGGAACATGTAAACATTGTTTTTGCCACATCTTCTTCACGGCGGCTCATTCCCATAATACCTCTGCCGCCTCTGTTTTGTGCTTTGTAGGTATCAACAGTCATTCTCTTCATATAACCCATATTGGTTAATGTTAAGATTGATTCTTCAACAGGAATTAAATCTTCATCTTCAACACTGCCGGTCATAGCAGTAATTTCAGTTTTTCTGTCATCGCCGAATTTATCTATAATTTCCTGTGATTCCTGCTTAATAATACCGTAAACACGGTCTTGATTTGCCAAAATATCTTTATAATCGGCAATTTTTGCATGCAGTTCGTTTAATTCGTTTGTAATTTTTTCAATTTCAAGTCCTGCCAACTGACCTAATCTAAAGGCAACTATTGCGGCAGCCTGCGGCTCATCAAAATCAAATTTTTCCATAATGGCTTGCTTTGCTTCCGACTGACCGCCCTTGCAGGCACGGATTGTGGCAATAATTTCATCCACAATATCAATGGCTCTTGCAAGACCTTCTAAAATATGAGCCCTGTCTGACGCTTTTTTAAGTTCAAATTTTGTTCTTCTTACTATAACTTCTTCACGGAAATCAATATATTGCTGAAGAACCTCTTTAAGCGTAAGAATTTTAGGCACATTATTAACAAGTGCCAACATAATAACGCCGAATGTAACCTGCATTTGAGTCATTTTATAAAGATTATTTAAAACAACTTGGGCATTTGCATCTCGCTTGCAAACAATTTCAATTTGCATGCCTTTTCTGTTTGAATAGTCTTTAATATCGGCAATGCCTTCAATTCGCTTGTCCTTAACCAAATCCGCAATGCTTACTATAAGTCTTGCTTTGTTAACCTGGTAAGGAAGCTCTGTAATAACAATTTTGTATCTGTCGTTTTTATCTTCAACAATTTCTGCTCTTGCACGCAAATAAATTTTGCCTCTGCCTGTTGCATACGCTTCTTTAATGCCCTTTGTGCCCATAATAATTGCAGAAGTAGGGAAGTCCGGTCCTTTAATAAACTGCATAATTTCTTCCAAACTTGCGTCTTTATGGTCTAAAAGATAATCAATTCCCTGAAGCACTTCTTTAAGGTTGTGTGGCGGAATGTTTGTTGCCATACCAACGGCAATACCGCTTGAACCGTTAACAAGCAATGACGGAATTCTTGTGGGCAAAACAGTAGGCTCTTTTAAACGGTCATCATAGTTTGATGCAAAATCAACCGTATCTTTATCAATATCAGCAAGCATTTTCATGCTTATTTTGCTCATTCTTGATTCTGTATAACGGTAAGCAGCGGCAGGGTCGCCGTCTACTGTACCAAAGTTACCGTGTCCGTCTACAAGCGGGTATCTCATTGAGAACCATTGTGCCAAACGAACCATTGCGTCGTAAACAGAAGCGTCGCCGTGAGGATGGTATCTACCTAAAACGGCACCTACTGTATCGGCACATTTACGGTATGCCTTTTCGGGATAAAGGTTATTTTCATACATAGTGTAAAGAATTCTTCTGTGAACAGGCTTTAAACCGTCTCTTACATCAGGCAAAGCACGCTGCACAATAACACTCATTGAATAATCAAGGAATGCCGCTCTTACTTCTTTACTTATTTCAATGTCCGTTATTCTTTGGTTATCATAACGCACTATTTCTTCATTATTCGGCATTTTCATCTCTCCTTGCCAAATTTAATATATTAAACATCAAGATTTTGAACGTATTTTGCGTTTTTCTCAATAAATTCACGGCGTGGCTCAACATTGTCACCCATAAGAATACTGAATGTTTCGTCTGCTCTTTGAGCGTCTTCAACCGTAACGCGCTTCATTGTTCTGAATTCAGGGTCCATAGTTGTTTCCCAAAGTTGGTCAGGGTCCATTTCACCTAAACCTTTGTAACGCTGAACATCACATTGACCGCCCATTTCTTCAATATATTTATCTCTTTCTTCATCTGAAAAAGCATAAACGCTCTTTTTACCCTTGCTTACTTTAAAAAGCGGCGGCTGTGCAAGGTAAACATAACCGTCATCCACAATTTCTTTCATAAATCTAAAGAAGAATGTTAAAAGAAGTGTTCTGATGTGGGCGCCGTCAACATCGGCATCCGCCATAATAACTATTTTATGGTATCTTAATTTTGTAATATCAAAATCTTCACCGATTCCCGTGCCTAATGACTGAACAACAGGTGTAAGTTTTTCGTTGCCGTAAACTTTATCAAGCCTTGCTTTTTCAACGTTAAGCATTTTACCCCAAAGAGGAAGAATTGCTTGGTGCTTTCTGTCTCTTCCGTCTTTTGCCGAACCGCCTGCCGAATCACCTTCGACGATAAACAATTCGCATTCTTCCGGCACATTTGATGTGCAGTCTGCCAATTTACCGGGCAATGAATTGCTTTCAAGGGGACTTTTTCTTCTTGCACTTTCTTTTGCTTTTCTTATTGCTTCTCTTACTCTTGAAGCGTCAATAGATTTATTTAAAAGTGCCTTTGCCGTTGCCGGATTTTCTTCAAAATACGTCATCAGCTTATTATAAACAAGGTTTGAAACAAGACCTGTAATGTCTGTGTTACCTAATTTACCTTTTGTTTGTCCTTCAAACTGTGCTTCTGTAAGCTTAACGCTGATAACTACTGTTAAACCTTCCAAAACATCGTCGCCGGAAAGTTTTTTGTCGCTATCCTTTAAAATATTATATTTTTTGCCGTAATCGTTAAATACTCTTGTTAAAGCACGCTTAAATCCTGCTTCGTGGGTACCGCCGTCAACAGTGTTAATATTGTTTGCAAATGAAAGAAGAGTTAAATTGTATCCCTCATTATAGCAAAGGGCAACTTCTGCCGACCTGTCTTCCTTGGTTGTGGAAATATGAATAACTTCTTCCTGAATAGGATTGTATCCACGGCTTTTATTAATATATTCAACAAACGATTTAATGCCGCCTTCATAGCAAAATTCTTCACTTTGCTGAAGCTCTTTATCATCTTCTCTTAAATCTGAAAGTTTAATTGAAAGACCGGCGTTTAAAAATGCCTGTTCACGAAGTCTTTTTTCCAAAACGTCATATTCAAAAACAGTTGTTTCGGTAAATATTTCGGCATCCGGTTTAAATTTAATTAATGTGCCGTGTCCCTCGGCGTCGCCTATAATATGTAAATCATTAACAGGCTTGCCTCTTTCAAAACGCTGTGAATAAATATGACCGTTTTGTGTAACTTCAACTTCAAGCCATTCTGAAAGAGCATTAACTACAGACGAACCTACACCGTGCAAACCGCCGGAAACTTTGTAGCCGCTGCCGCCGAATTTACCGCCTGCGTGAAGAACGGTTAAAACAACCGTAACTGCCGGCAAACCTGTTTTTTCGTTAATACCAACGGGAATACCACGGCCGTTATCACGAACGGAAATAATATTATCCGGCAAAATATCACATTCAATATGGGTACAAACCCCTGCCAATGCTTCGTCAATAGAGTTATCAACAATTTCGTAAACCAAGTGGTGCAATCCTCTGGGTCCTGTAGAACCTATGTACATACCGGGTCTTTTACGAACAGCTTCCAACCCCTCAAGAACCTGAATACTGTTTTCGGAATATTCCTCTGTAACAACAGTATCCATATCCTCTTCTTCTAAAATTGTTTTGTTTTCTTCACTCATAATGAAAACTCCTGTCTTGACCGCTTTAACAATGTGCTTGTATTAAGCGGACTGATATATATTTTATCTTTCGTTACTATAAAACTTTTTGGTAAATCATAGTTAACGTAAACTGTTTTTTTATTTTTTTCCGCAATATTTAAATAATCTCTTGTGGCTTTATTAACGGTTGATGTATCCATATCAAAAATACCTATAATTTCTTTTGAATTTACAACCGTATCTTCACCTAAATGTAAATACATTAGTTTTCTTCAGCCTTTCCGCTTACTATATGAAAAGTTTTGCCTTTTTTCAGCCTTAAAACAGTGTTGGCATCACAGCAGGTAATAAAAACCTGTTGATTTTTAATGTGGTTTAAAATATAATCCTGCCTGTTTTCATCAAGCTCGCTCATAACATCATCCAAAAGAGCAATAGGCTCGTCTTGGGTTTTTTCTTTAAGCAAACTTGCTTCTGCCAATTTAAGTGCCAAAACACAACTTTTTTGCTGACCTTGGCTGCCGTATTTTTTTGCGGATTTACCGTTTATAAATATTTCCAAATCATCACGGTGCGGTCCTATTGTTGTTATTCTGTTTATAATATCCGCACTTCTGTTATTTTCAAGAGCAAACATTAATTTTTTTTCAATTTCGTCTACAGCTAAATTTTCATAATCAAAAGCACCTTTAAAAACAATGTTTATTTCTTCTTTACCTTTTGAAAGACCGGAAAAAACATCTTTTACATAAGGTTCAAGGGCTTCTATGTATTTTTGCCGCTGATAAATAATTTTTGCACCGTATTTTGCAAAACTTTTATCCCAAATATAAAGCATATCTTTAAGACTTGGATTATTAACCATATCTTTAAGCAGCATATTACGCTGATTTAAAGCCTTTGAATATTCTTTAATAATATTTCTGTAGCCGTATTTAATTTGGCACAATGCTCCGTCAACAAATTTACGCCTTTCAGCCGGTCCGTCCTTAATCATTGAAAGATGAACAGGACTGAAAATAACGGCTTTCATTTCTTCACCCAGCATAGATGGTGATTTTTTCTTAATTCCGTTAAGTTTGGCTTCTCTTTTGTTTTTTATAATAATTTCTGCGTTTTGTTCTCTGTTTTTATCAGTAAAATCAATTTTTAAACGTGCAAATTCACTGTTAAAATTAATTAATTCTTTATCCTTTGCACCTCTAAAAGATTTTGCGCCGGTAAAAAGATAAATTGCTTCTATTAAATTTGTTTTGCCTTGGGCATTTTCACCGTAAATAATGTTAACATCTTCAAAATTTAATTTTAAATTTTCAATGTTTCTGTAATTTTCAATATTAATACTGTTAATTTTCATTAATTACTTTTAAATCAATATTTTTAAAAGAAACAACATCGCCTTGTTTTATTTTTTTGCCCCTTGCGGTGCAAACTTCACCGTTAACTTTAACTTTTCCGTCCTGCACCAGTATTTTTGCCATGCTTCCCGTTTCAGCCAAGCCTGCAAATTTAAGCAAACTGTCAAGTTTAATAAAATCGGTATTAATTGTTATTGTTTCTTCTTTTTTTTCTGCAATTTTTAATTTATACTTCATTTTTTAATCTCATCGGTAATACAAGGAATAAATAACTTTCATCGTTAACAGGTAAAACCTTAACAGGGCTTACAGGTCCGTTAAGTTCAATTCTAACCTGGTCTGTGTCTGCCGCATGAAGAGCGTCAAGCACATATTTTGAGTTAAATCCTATTTCAACTCTGTTGCCGCTTACATTAGCATGTGTGTAATCCACAACTCTGCCAAGTGATGAAACTGTGGAAACTCTCATTTCATCTGCATCAAATAAACATCTTATCGGGTTTTTTGCATTATTTTCAATAACAGGCACAGTTCTTTCAATACAAGAAATTGCGTCGTCTGTATTTATTAAAACCGTTGTTGTGGATGTTTTCGGCACAGCGGCATTGTAATCAAGAAAATCACCGTCTAAAAGTCGGCTGATAATACTGTAATTACCCACTTCAAACACAATGTGCCTTTTTCCAACGCTTATTGAAACATCATTTTCAGTATCTGTTCCTATTAATTTAATAAGTTCTTTAATTGTTTTTTTAGGCACAATAAATGTAACGTCTTCGCCGTCATATTTAATTGTTTCAGTTCTTATGGCAAGTCTGTAACCGTCAACACCTATTAATCTTAATTGATTTAAAGTCATTTCAAATTTTAAACCTGTGTGTACCGGCTTGGAATTTTCATTGTCTGCAACTGCAAAAAGTGTTTGTGAAACCATTTGTTGCAATATACCCTGATTAATAAATAAAGGATAACCGCCGGAAACAGAAGGCAATTCAGGATAATCGTCTGCATCAATACCGTTAATATTGTATTGTGCGGCGCCTGCCGTAACAGTAACGTTTGTTCCGTTTGTTTCTATTGTAACCGTTTCGGCAGAAAGTTTTCTTATAATATCGCAAATAACTTTTGCATTAATTACTATTGAGCCGGGTTCAACAACCGTGGCATTTAAAATTGTATTTATTCCAAATTCAAAATCGTAACCGGTTAAGCTTAAAGTATCTGAACCGCATTCAATAAGAATACCTTCAATAGTTGGAATTGTAACTTTTACGCTAACGGCTCTCATTACATTATTACAGGCTTCGTTTAAATTTTGGGTGTTGCAGGAAAATTTCATAAAACTTACCTTCTTTCGTTAATTATGAATATTATCTTTTAATCATAGTAATAAAGGCTGCGGAAATTGTTGAAAACTTCCGAAACGCTTATATACTGTAAAATTTCACCGTTTTTTTATTGTTAAAGTTTAAATAAAGTTTTGTTAACATTGCGGAAAATTTTTATCTTTAACAACGGCTGTTAAAGATTTTTCTGCGGAAAAGGAAAAAAGTGTGGAAAATTTTTGTTATTCTTCCATATCTTTAATGTTGTTAATCATATCGTTAACAACACGGTTTAATCTGCTGTCTGTTTCCATTTCTTCGCTGATTTGCTGAATGTTGTACATAACCGTTGAATGGTGCTTATTAAATTTTTCACCAATTGCTTCATAACTTGTGTTTGTAACTTCACGAATTATGTACATTGCAATTTTTCTTGCGTGGGTAATATTTGCTTTTTGCTTTTTGCCGTAAATATCTTCCACCGAAATGCCTTCTGTTCTGCTTACTTCTTCAACTATTTTTTCAATAGTAACGGGAACAGGCTGCTGTGTATCGTCAATAACGTCTTTAATAACTTTTTGTGCCAGTGCAATAGTGGGCTTTTCCCCGGAAAGCTGGCTCATTGCGTGAAGTCTTACGGTAATGCCTTCCAACTGACGGATATTGGTTTTAATTTTTTCGGCAACGTAATTAACAATAGCGTCGGAAATATCAAAATTAATCATTTTTGCTTTTGATTTAATAATTGCGCATCTTGTTTCATATTCAGGTGATTGAATGTCTGCAAGCAAGCCTTTTTCAAATCTTGTGCAAAGTCTTTCCGTTAAGCTTCTTATTTCTTTCGGCGGACGGTCGGATGTTAAAACAATTTGTTTTCCGTTTTCTACAAGAGAATTGAAAGTATGGAAAAATTCTTCCTCTGTTCTGTCTTTACCGCCTATAAACTGAATATCGTCAATAAGCAAAATATCTATGTTTCTGAATTTATCGTGAAATTCATCAATAGTTTTTTTACCAAGGGCAGAAATAAATTCATTAACAAAATCTTCGCAGCGAACGTAAAGAATTCGCATTTCAGGAAAATTAATGCTTATTTCGTGGCAAATAGCATTTAAAATATGTGTTTTGCCAAGTCCTGATTTACCGTAAATAAAAAGAGGGTTGTAATTTAAAGAATCTGCACCGTTGTTAATTCCGCCAGGGTTTTTTGAAACCGCAATGGCTGCACGGTATGCAAATCTGTTTGAAGGACCTTCAATAAAATTATCAAAGGTAAATTGGTCGTTACCTCTTTTAACATTTTGGTTATTGTTTTGCTGTTCTTTTTCTTTATTGTTTTCGTCTTCAACTTCATCAAAAATAGATTGGTGAAAACGGTATTCAACGTTAATTTTAAAACCAAGCACTTGTTCAAGGGCTTCTTCAATTAAACTGCCGTATTGTTCCATAACAATTTTCTTTTTAACGGCACTGCCCATTATTAAAACAAAGCTGTTGTTTTCAAAACCGCCTATTTCAACGGTTTTAAGCCAAAGCTTGTAACCTGTTTCGGAAACTTTGCCTTTGCAATATTCCAAAACGGCGTCCCATATATCGTTATATGTTTCCATAAAAATTCCTTTCAAAAATTAAGTTTTTAACAATGTAAACGCAAAAATGCGGAAAATTTCAATATAATATGTATTATATCATTAAATATTTATATAATCAATAGATATTTAAAATATTGTATATTATATAATATATAGAGTATATTATATATAAATAAAAATATTAATAAAAATAAACTTGTATTGCGTTATAAACTAATATATAATTAATTTGGATTAAGTTATATACAGGCAAGGAGGGTAAACTTGCGTTTATTTAAAAACAGGGGCGATATTTATGTGCCTAAAACAAAATTTAAATCTGATGTAGAGCAAAAAGTTTTAATTTCAATACTTGCTTTTATAATTGTTTTTACGACTGTTTTTGTTATTTTTATTGGGTTTAAGTATGATTTTTCGGCAAAAAAATTTTTTACACCGGATGATTTAAAAGTTGTTGCAGTTGAAAATGATGATGTTTTACCTCAGGTAAGCGGCAAAAAAAATTATTTGTTTATAATGAATAATGAAGATACAAAAGAAATGTATTTTTGCACTGTTATTCAAGTGGATTTGGATACTTTGTCTTACAAAGCGGCAACAATTAAAAATGACACTCAAATTGAAGGCAAAAAGTTAAGTGAAATTTATGCAAATGCCGGCGGTGCTGGTGTTCAAACAAATTTAAATGCATATTTGGGCATTAATATTGATTATTATGTTGATGAAAGCGTAAATAATTTTTCAGATTGGTTTGATTCTCTGGGCAAGGTAAATTATACTTTAATTGATGATGTCAGATATAAAGATACTTCACGTTACGGTTTTAATATTAAATTAAAGTCGGGCGAACAAGTTTTAGACGGTGATAAAGCTTCAAAACTTTTAAGGTATTTTGCAGGAGAGGGCGATAATATCTCGGCTGTTAACGATATTTTTCTTGCCGCTCTTTCACAACAAATAAATGCTGAAAATTATGACCAGCGTGAAAAACTTTTTAATATTTTTATTGAAAAGTCGGAAACAAATTTTACGGTTAAAGATTTTACCGAAAGTGTGGACGGATTAAAAGTTTTGTCAGACGATACAACAGGTGTTAATGTTTATAATGTTAATACTTCCTGTGAAAACGGAAAACTTACAGAGCAGTCTTTAAGCGATATTAAAGCATATTTTGCAAAATAAAAAATGAAAGGTAATAAATTAATGGATTTAGAAAAAATCGAAAAAGCGGTTTATGATATTTTGGAAGCTGTGGGCGAAGACCCTGAAAGACCGGGATTAAAAGAAACGCCTTCACGTGTGGCAAGAATGTATGCGGAAATGTTTGCCGGATTAAATGAAGATCCAACACGCCATTTAAAATTTTTTGAAGAAAAATCAAACGACGAAATGGTAATTGTAAGAGATATTCCTTTTGCTTCAATGTGTGAACATCATTTGTTGCCGTTTGTGGGCAAGGCACATATTGCTTATATCCCCAGCGACAATAAAATTATAGGTCTTTCAAAATTTGCACGCATTGTTGATAATTTTGCAAAAAAACCACAGGTACAGGAAAGATTAACTCACGATATTGCGGATTTTTTGGAAGAACATTTAAAACCGAAGGGAGTAGCCGTAATTATTGAGGCAGAGCATATGTGTATGTCTATCAGAGGGGCAAAGGCTTCCGGCAGTAAAACACAAACTTCCGCTTTAAGAGGTTGTATGAAATCCGACGCACGCACAAGGGCAGAAGTGCTTTCACTTCTTGATAAATAGGTAAAAATATGATTTGGAAATGTAAAAATAAAAATATAAATTGGGGCGAAAAAACGCTTGTAATGGGCATTGTTAATGTTACGCCCGATTCTTTTTCCGACGGCGGAGATAATTTTTCGGCAGAAAATGCAGTTAAAACCACTGTTTTAATGGAACAACAGGGTGCCGATATTATTGATTTCGGCGCACAATCCGCCAGGCCGGGATACACGGCAATTTCAGCAGAAGAGGAATGGCAACGCCTTGCTCCTGTTTTTGAGCTTTTAAAAGGCAAAATAAACATTCCCGTTTCGGTAGATACTTTTTATCCTTACGTTGCAGAAAAGGTGCTGCAGGCAGGCGCACACATAATTAATGATATTTCCGGCGTTATTTCACCTGAAATGGCACAAATTGTTAAAAATACAGGTGCAGGCTGGATTGTTATGCACAACGGCGACGGCGGCGTAGATGAAGTAAAAGAATTTTTTGAAAAAAGTGCCGTTGAAATTGAAAAAGCAGGCATAAATAAAAATCAAATATGCTTTGATATGGGCATTGGTTTTGGCAAAACAAGAGCGCAGGACGCATCATTAATAGTTAATATTGATAAATACAGATTACCCGATTACCCGGTTTTGCTTGGAACAAGCAGAAAAAGAGTTATTAAAGAGGGCAGCGGTCAGGAAATTCCGAAGCAGCGTGTTTTTGGAAATATAAGCGCAGACACGGCGGCAATTTTTGCAGGTGCAAATATTATTCGCCTTCACGATGTGGAACATGAAAAGCAGGGAATTTATATGGCAGATATGCTTAAAAAATTTAAGGAGTAATAATTTTAATGGATATAATTAAAATTAAGGGGTTAAAACTTTTTGCTTATCACGGTGTTAATCCCGAAGAAAAAGAAAACGGTCAAAATTTTATATTCGACATTGATTTATATGTAAATATGAATAAGGCGTGCCACAGCGATGATGTAAACGACACTGTAAGCTACGCAAAGGTGGTAAAAACCGTTCGCCGTGTGTTTACGGCAACAAAGTATAATTTACTTGAAAAATGCGCACAGGTAACGGCAGACGCTATTTTAGATGAATATGCAGATGTATTTAAGGTTGAAATTACTTTAAAAAAGCCTGAGGCACCCGTAAGCGCCGATTTTGATTATATGGCAGTAAATATTGTAAGAAGCAGGTAATAAACGAAATGAAATATGTTTTAGGCGTTGGTACAAATTTGGGTAATAAGCGTGAAAATATTGCCCATTGTATAGATTCAATAAATTTACTTCCTTACACAGATGTTTTAATGTGTTCCGGAATTTATGAAACAGAACCTGTAGGTTACGCAAGGCAGGATAATTTTTTAAATTGTGTGCTTTTGGTGGAAAGCAGGCTTGAACCACACGAAATGCTTGGTTTTTGCCTTGGTGTGGAATGCGGTTTCGGCAGAAAAAGAGGCATTGCAAACGGACCTCGTATTCTTGATATTGATGTGCTTTATGCAGAAGATAAAAAAATAAACACTCAAAATTTAACTGTTCCCCACCCAAGAATTACAGAAAGACGGTTTGTTCTTCAGCCTCTTTGTGATATTTTTCCAAGCGGCACGGCTTTTGGCTTTGAATTTAAAAGTTACATAGATAAAATTGACGGTCAGTTTGTTGCAAAACTTGAAGAACCCCAAACTTTTTCCGTTGATTATTAAATTTGTCCCCCTTGAATAAGGGGGGCTTATTTTTTATAACTTTTTTGTCCCCCTTGTTAAAGGGGGATGTCATCGAAGATGACAGGGGGATTCAATTAAATGATGTTCGTCTTACAAAAATCCCCCTTATTCAAGAAAAATAATCGGTTTAAAAAATTTACATCATTGCACTTACGCTGTCTACAAAATCCGTAACTTTTTCAACTGCTTTTTTCATATTTTTCTTTGTTTTGTTGCTGTTTGTTCCCATTGTTGCTGCGGCGCCTGCAATAACGGAACCCATTGCCATTGCAACACCCATGCCTTTCATAATGTCGGCTGTTTTCTTTTTCATAAAATTTTACCCCCAATAATTAATTACGCAAAAAACTTTAAAAATCCTTTGCAATTTTATTGTTTGTTTTTTTGCGATTTTTAAAAATTAAAAAATTTGTAAAAAAATAAAAACCCCGGCTTATGCCGAGGCTTTTATTAGGAATTTTTTTAACAAGAAGAATTCTTGTTATTAGAAAATTTATTATGCTCTGTCTTTTGAACCGAAAACAACGTCAATCTTGTGTTCAACAACCTCTTCAATAAGGTCTCTTGCAGGAGTGAGGTATTTTCTTGGGTCAAAATCAGCAGGATGTTCTGCAAAATGCTTTCTTACAGCTGCTGTCATAGCAATACGAATATCACTGTCTACATTAATTTTGCAAACTGCCATAGATGCTGCTTCACGAAGCATTTCTTCAGGAATACCGATAGCATCAGGCATTTCGCCGCCGTATTCGTTAATCATTTTAATGTGTTCTTGGTTAACAGAAGAAGCACCGTGAAGAACGATTGGGAAGCCCGGAAGTCTTTTTTCAACTTCTTTAAGAATATCAAAACGAAGCTGTGGCTTTTGACCCGGTTTAAATTTATATGCGCCGTGGCTTGTGCCGATAGCAATAGCAAGTGAATCAACACCTGTTCTTGTAACAAAATCTTCAACTTCTTCAGGGCGAGTGTAAGAAGCATTGTCAGAATCAACGCTTACTTCATCTTCAACGCCTGCAAGTGTTCCGAGTTCGCCTTCAACAACAACGCCGTGAGCGTGTGCATATTCAACAACTTTTTTTGTAAGAGCAACGTTTTCTTCGTAAGGAAGTGAAGAACCGTCAATCATAACAGATGTAAATCCGCCGTCAATGCAAGATTTGCAAGTTTCAAAATCAGGGCCGTGGTCAAGGTGAAGAGCAATAGGAAGGCCTGTTTCATCCGCAGCAGCCTTTACCATTGCAACAAGGTAATCGTGTGATGCATATTTTCTTGCGCTTGCGGAACACTGAAGAATAACAGGTGCGTTAAGCTTCTTTGCAGCACGTGTAATACCCTGAACAATTTCCATATTGTTTACGTTAAAAGCACCGATTGCATATCCGCCTTCATATGCTTTTTTAAACATTTCTGTTGTAGTAACAAGTGGCATTTTTTTAATCTCCTAAATTTAATATTACAAGCATTTGCCTGTTTGAAAATATTATACAACAACACATTTTAAATATCAATATTTATTTTTTAAGTACGTTATGTTATTGCCTCTTTTAATTTAATGGAGGCAGATTGGTTATAAAAAATAAGTCCCCCTTGTTAAAGGGGGATATCATCGAAGATGACAGGGGGATTCATTTAAATATTGTTTAATTTACAAGAATCCCTCCGAGTTGCTTCGCAACTCACCTCCGAATCGGAGCCCGTCCCCTCTGCCACGGTGTGGCATCTCCCCACACTGTGGGGAGTAACCCTTTGACAAGGGAGGCTGATTAGTTAAAAACTCGTCTCCTATATCATTATGTGGAGTAACCCTTTGACAAGGGAGGCTGATTGATTATAAATTTTTAATTTTTGAAAGCGGTTTATAAACTGCTGTTGTTACTGCGGCGCTGATTAATCCTTTTACAACAGTAAAGGGCACGTTAAAAATTAAAAGCGCCTGGGCAATGCTGTTTGTTTTAGGCAAAATAAGCTGATACATTTGTAAAATTGCCTCTTTAGGAAATCCCATAACATTGTAATATAAAGGATAAATAATAAAATAATTAACAGGCAGTGAAACAACGCCCATAATTACGGAAGCGGCAATACCGCCTATTACGGCACCCTTAATATTTGGCATTTTTTTGTAAATAAGTCCTGCCGAAAGGGCAAATGTGCCGCCTAAAATAAAGTTTGAAAGTTCGCCTATAAATCCGCTTTGGCTTACTGCAAGGTGAATAATGTTTTTTAAAAAAGCAATAAGCACGCCTGCTCCAGGTCCTATAACAAACGCGCCTATAAGTTCCGGCAAATCGGAAAAATCAAGTTTTATAAAACTTGGCATAATAGGAATCGGCACTTCAATGTATTGCAACACAACAGCCACGGCTGTAAGCATTGCCGTCATTGTAATTTTAACGGTTTTGGCGTTTACACTTTTTTTCTTTTTTTTGTTTGGTTGGTTTTTTGTGTTAGTGTTTGTCATAATTTTTTCTCCTTTTTTGGGCAAAAGAGAAGCCCTAACGAAAAAACGTTAGGGCGAATATGCTTCAGATATAAGGCAACGCCACGGGGCATTGCAATTCTGCAAAACATTTTCTCTCATCCGGACTTTAACCGTCGGTATCGGAATTTCACCGATTCAGCCGCAAAAGCGGGTCGCAGACTTTACTGCCGGTGGGGAATTACACCCCGCCCTGAAAATATTTTAGTAACAATATTATATGCCTGTTATATTTTTTTGTCAACAAAAAATCTTTTTTGCGTATTGGGATTTTAAAATAAAAAACGGGCAACATACTATAAATGATATTATTTAGGGTGTGTAAAATGGAATTTTTAAAAATAGTAATTTTGTCTGTTTCCTCTTTTCTTGTGCTTTTTTTGCTTTCAAAAGTAATGGGTTTTCGTGCCATTGCCGAACTTTCGTTTTTTGATTATGTAATAGGTATTACCATAGGCTCGGTAGCCGCCGAAATGTGCACAAATATAGACATTGAATGGTGGAAAGGAATTACCGCCATGGTTATTTACGTTTTGTTTGATATGGCGTTTATTTTAATTTCACAAAAAACACTTGTTGGCAGAAAAATAATTTCCGGCGTGCCTATTGTTTTAATAGATAACGGCAAAATTGTTGAAAAAAGCGTTAAAAAAGCACGCATTGATTTAAACGATTTGGAAGCGGCGGCAAGAGTAAGCGGTTATTACAATTTAAGCGATATTCAGTTTGCCGTTATGGAAGTTTCAGGCAAAATCAGCTTTATGCCTGTGCCCGGCAAGCGTTCGCTTAACCCAACGGATTTTAATTTTACTCCCGAAAAAGAAAGTTTGCAGGTTAATGTAATTATGGACGGAAAAATTATAGATTCCAACCTTTCCGTAGCCGGAATTTCAAAAAAAGAACTTGTGCGCAAAGTAAGAAAGGAAAATAAAGAGGTAGAAAAAATTGTGCTTGCCACAATAGATTCAAAAAAAGTGTTGACAATTTTTGAAAAATAACATATAATGCTCATATGAACAGATATTCATATGAGAGGTGAGCAATTTGCTTGATGAAGAAATGGTTTATGACCTTGCCGATTTGTTTAAAATATTTTCAGATTCAACAAGGTTAAAAATACTGTGCAGTTTGTTTGATAAAGAGCAGAATGTAACGGAAATTACCACTGCCACCGGCGTAAGCCAAACGGCGGTTTCCCACCAACTGCGAATTTTAAAGCAAAACCACCTTGTAAAATATACAAGGTGCGGCAAGCAAATGGTATATTCCCTGGCGGATGACCATGTAAAAACAATAATGAACTGCGGAATAGAACATTTGGAGGAGTGATACATATGAGTAAAGAGCATAAACATCAACATGATGAATGCTGCACACACGAGCATCATCATAAACACGAACACGAACATCATCATGAGCATCATCACGATGACGATTGTTGCTGCTGCGGTCATGACCACGACCATCACCATGATGACGGCTGCGGATGCGGCCACGACCATGAGCTTGAAGCTGAAAACAAAAGCGAATTTCTTTTTAAAGTAATTTGCGGCGGCGTGCTTCTTGCCGCAGGCTTTGTAATTGAAAAGTTTTTCCCGGCTGTTCCGTCTTTCGTTTCTCTTATTTGCTTTGCAATAAGCTACCTTGTTATAGGTTTTGATATTGTTAAGGAAGCTATTGAAAATATTATGAAAGGTAATATTTTTAACGAATGCTTTTTAATGGCAGTTGCTTCTATCGGTGCTTTTGCCATCGGTGAATATATGGAAGGCTGCGCCGTAGTATTTCTTTATACAATAGGTGAGTATCTTCAGGGTCTTGCCCTTGGAAAAAGCCGAAAGTCAATTACCGATATGCTTGAGGGCAAGCCTGAATCCGTTAATGTTTTAAAAGACGGCAAGGTTGTTGAGGTTAAACCGGAAGATGTTAAAATCGGTGATGAATTTATTGTTAAACCCGGCGAAAAAGTTAATTTGGACGGCATTGTTGTAAACGGCAGTGCCGAAGTTGATATGGCGGCACTTACAGGCGAAAGCATTCCTGTTTCTATGGTGGAGGGCAGCGAGGTGCTTTCCGGTTCTGTAAGCCTTGACGGCACGCTTACAATTAAAGCAACAAAAGAATACAGTGATTCAACCGTTTCAAAAATTCTTAAAATGGTTGAGGAATCGAATGAAAAGAAAAGCGTTACCGAAAAATTTATTTCACGTTTTGCAAAGGTTTATACACCAATCGTTTGCCTTATTGCATTGCTTATTATAGTTGTGCCTCCTCTTTTCTTTAAGCAAAGTTGGAGCGAGTGGGCATACAGAGGTCTTTCCGCACTTGTTGTTTCCTGCCCCTGCGCAATTGTTATTTCCGTTCCTTTGGGCTTCTTCGGCGGTATCGGCACTTGCTCAAAGCAGGGTATTCTTGTTAAAGGCAGTAACTATCTTGAAATGCTTTCAAAATGCAATGTTGGCGTTTTTGATAAAACAGGCACAATTACCAGCGGCAAATTTGAATATGTAAGCTGTGAGTGTGTGCATTGCCATTGCACAGATAAAAATGAACACCGTGAACTTTTGGGCTTAATCGCTGCTTGCGAAAAGTTTTCAGACCATCCTATTGCCAAATCGGTAAGCCTTGCATTTGGACATTATGCGGAAAAATATGTTGTTGAAGATGCTAAAAACTATGCGGGCATGGGTGTTTCGGCAGTTGTGGACGGTAAAAGATATTACGCCGGCAACGAAAAACTTATGAAGCAGGTTGGCGTTGATTTTGAAGAAACAAAACTTATCGGCACAGCTATTTATCTTTGCTCCGACGATGAATTTTTAGGCGATATTGTTTTTGCCGATGTTATTAAGCAAGACAGTAAGCAAGCTGTTGCAGATATGAAAGCAACAGGCATTAACACAACTTATATGCTTACAGGCGATAAAGAAGTAATTGCAAAAGATGTTGCCGAAAAAGCAGGAATAGATAAATATTACGCAAAACTTTTGCCGCAGGAAAAAGTGCTTAAAATGCGTGAAATTAAAAAAGACAGCAACGCCGTTGTGCTTTATACCGGCGACGGTATAAACGACGCTCCCGTTTTGGCAGAGGCAGATTTGGGCGTTGCCATGGGCGGTATCGGCTCGGATGTTGCCATTGAAGCCGCAGATGTGGTTATTATGGGTGACAACCTTTCAAAAATTCCAATCGGCAGAAAAATTTCTAAAAAAACAATGCACATTGTTAAAGAAAATATTATTTTCAGCATTGCAATTAAAGTGCTTATTATAATTTGCTGTGCAATCGGTATTTTTGATGAAAATGCAATGTGGCTTGCTGTTTTCGGCGATGTAGGTGTTTGTCTTATCGCTATTGCAAATTCACTTCGCACAATGAATTACGGTAAAAAATTAGGTAAAAAGGAAAAATAACACAAATAAAACCGCCAATGCGCAAGCGTGGCGGTTTTGTTTGTGCCTCCCTAATTTAGCCTCCCTTGTTAAAGGGTTACTCCCCACAGTGTGGGGAGATGCCACGCAGTGGCAGAGGGGACGGGCTCCTGTTCGGAGGTGGGTTGCGAAGCAACTCGGAGGGATTCCTAATTCAGCCTCCCTTGTAAAAGGGTGATTCCCCTAACAGGGGAAATGTCTGCAACGCAGACAAAAGGGTTTAGGCAACACGCAGTGTTGACGGAGGGATTCCTGTGAGACGTACATTATTTAATTGAATCCCCCTGTTTTTGCAAGCAAAAACTTTCCCCCTTTAACAAGGGGGACTAAACAAATATCTTATAATAAACAACGACCATCCGCCGTGCAGTAACCAAAATTTTTATCGCATTTCATCAGCTCAAAAATTTTGACTGCTGCGAAGCTCTTTTTGCTCCCTTCATCTGCCACCGGCAGCGGTCGCAAACGAGCCCCCCTAATAACCCTCTAAACATTCGTAAAACCGCCACGCTTACGCATAGGCGGTTTTGTTTTGCTTTTCCTAATTTAGTCCCCCTTGTTAAAGGGGGATGTCATCGAAGATGACAGGGGGATTCGTCAATCCATATTTCCCGTTAAAAGCATAATTGCAGCAGTGGCGGCAACAGGAGCCGTTTGGGTGCGTAAAATTCTTTTTCCCAATGTGGCGCTGATTCCGCCGGCATTTAAAACGGCTTCAACCTCGCTTTTTTCAAATCCGCCCTCCGGACCTATAAAAATTGCAATGCTTTGGGCGGTTTTATTATTTTTAATAATTTTTGTAAGGCTTTCGCCGCCGCCCTCGTAAAACAAAATTTTCAAATCGGCAGTGCAGTTTGAAACGGCTGTTTTAAAATCTGTCATTTCATTAATTGCGGGCACAATGCCTCTGCCGCTTTGTTGTGCCGCTTCAAGGGCAATTTTTTGGTAGCGTGTCTGTTTTTTCTTTGCCTGCTTTTCATCAGGTCGGCTAACGCTTCTTTTTGTTAAAACCGGTGTAACTTCGTAAATTCCCAGTTCAACGCATTTTTGAATAATATCTTCGTTTTTATCGCCCTTTGCAACGCCTTGGTAAAGGTAAAGTTTAACGTCGGGTTCGCTGTTTGAAGCCTGCTTGTAGCAAACTGAAAGGGCAACGTAATCTTTCGTTATTTCATCAATAATACAGCCGTAATCACTGCCTGCTCCGTCGCACAGGGTAAGCATGTCGCCCACTTTCATGCGCAGGCTTTTTGCAATGTGGCGGCTTTGCTCTTCGTTTAAAATAACTTTATCTCCGTCTATTTCGTTAACAAACATTTTTTGCATAATTTTGCACCTTTATTTTAAATTATTTCTTGCCCAGTGAAAAAGATATTGTTGGGCTATTCCTTCGTTGCCTTTAAAGCATTCGGGCAAACCGTTGGGGTAAAATTCCAAAACACGCTTCATCCACACGTCAACGGGAAAACATTCTATAAATCCAAAGCCAAACAGCAGTGCGCAGTTTGCCACTTTAATTCCAACGCCGTATATTTTTAAAAGTTCTGCCTTTGCCTGCTCCAAAGGCATTTTTTTAATGGCTTCAAAATCTATTTTGCCTGCCGCCGCATCGTCGGCAAGTTTTTTTAAATATTTTGCTCGGTAGCCTGTGCCTAACGCTTCAAAATCTTCCACACTCAAGGCAGAAAGTGTTTTGGGGTTTGGAAATTCGTGTTCCCCCGGGCAAACTTCTTTGCCGTACTTTTCGCACAGCCTGTTAATAATGCCTTTAATTCGCTTTATGTTGTTTTGCTGGCTTATAACAAAAGAAAACAGTGCTTCAAATGAATCTTGATTTAAAATGCGTATTCCGTAATATTCATCAATGGTGGATTTTATAAGAGGGTCCTTTTTCAGCTTTTCGCAAATAGAGGGGTAATCTCTGTCTAAATCAAAATAATTGCGCCAAATGTTTTCAAAATCGTTTTTTGATGTGTTTTTAAGCAAAAATTCGTTTTCGCCCGTTTGTTTTATATTTAAAAATTTTCCCATTGCCACACCGCTCCAAGAGCCGTCCGGCTGCTCCTGCCATCTAAAGCACTGGCCGCAGTCTAATGTAAGTGGCAAAGACAGGCATTTTACATCCTGCAAAATCAAATCGTTTCCGCTTGTTTTAATTATCATTGTTTGTATAATTCCTTCGTTGTATTTACGGTTAAAATTATACCACATTCCCTGTCAAGAATAAAATAAAAAATAGCAAAATACACAAAATTTTTTGTAATAATTTGTAACTTTACAAATTGTTGAAAACTCGGTGTAAATTTATGAAAACTGCCCCTTTTTAACTTTTCAACAATGAATTTTCCCATAATATAGCCATATTTATGCATAGTTTTAAACATTTTCCACATAGTTTTCCACATTTTCCACAGTGGAAGATAATATACATTTTGTTATTACAGAACCTTGTCAAGGGTAAATTTGATGTAAAAATAACCAAAATTTATATTTGAAAAAATTGAATATTTTTGCCTTAAAAATCCTACACTATTTGTATAAATCACAAGAATTTTGAAAGGATTTTTTTGCAATGATTAAAGGCGTAAACAGGCAGGTGCTTGAGGTTACAAACACAGACAATCCTTATTTTGAAAAAATAATTTTTTTCGTTAAACCGGAATACAGCAAAACAGACAGGGCAAAATTAAAAAAAGAGGCTGAAATTCTTTCAAACACAGCCCAAAAGCCGCCTAAAACAAGAAAAACAAAAAAGGAAATAGCATATATAACGGTGCAAAGCCTGCTTTGTGCAGGTGCAGGGGTGGCAATAACGTATTTGCTTACATTTTTCGGTTAGGAGAGTTCAAAATGACAGTTTATAAAGCATTTCGTAATTTTTATATATTTTTAATTTCTTTTGCAATAGTTGTTTGTGCCGGCGTTTCCGGCTTTATTGCTTATAGGGTTGTGGAAAAGGAAAACAACAACTCGGTTTATGCCTTATCTAAATACGGTTCAACAGGGGACGAGGTTAAAAAAATTCAGCAAAAGTTAAAAGATTTGGGAAAGTATTCAGGCAGTGTAGACGGAGTTTACGGCACTGCCACACAATCGGCTGTAAGAAATTTTCAAAAAAGCGTAGGCATTACGGCAGACGGTATCGCCGGCAGTAAAACTCTTCTTTATTTAGGTTTAAGCGGCGGTTCCTCTTCTAATTCAACAGGTTATTCAAATGCAGATGTAGAGCTGCTTGCAAAGGTAATTTCGGCAGAGGCAAGGGGCGAAAGTTATGAAGGTCAGGTGGCTGTAGGTGCGGTTATTTTAAACCGTGTGGCTCATCCCTCATTTCCCGATTCAATCAGCGGCGTTGTGTATCAAAACGGAGCTTTTTCCTGTGTAAACGACAGTAACTGGTATCAGCCTGTAGCCGAAAGCTCAAAAAAAGCCGCACGGGACGCTCTTAACGGCTGGGACCCATCCGGCGGCGCAATTTATTATTTTAATGCTTCCAAAACAAATGATAGCTTTATGCATTCCCGACCGGTTATTACGGTTATAGGAAATCATAAGTTTTGTAAATAGTTGGTTACTGCACGGCGGATGTTCGTTGTTTATTATAAGATACTCGTTAAGTCCCCCCTGTTAAAGGGGGATGTCATCGAAGATGACAGGAGGATTTAATTAAATGATGTAAGTCTTACAAGAATCCCACCACCGCAAGCGGTCCCCCTCCCTTTTACAAGGGAGGCTAAATTAGGAAAAGCAAAACAAAACCGCCTATGCGTAAGCGTGGAGGTTTTACGAATGTTAAGGGGGTTATTAGGGGGAATTGCAACTTGTTGCATCCCCCTGATTTGCGTAGCGCCCTCCTTGTTAAAGGAGGGGGGACCGCTTGCGGTGGGAGGATTCTATGGTGCCGTTCTTTTGCAACACGAAAGAATGGCACAACCCCGCCGTGTTTACGGCGAAATACATAAATAACACATATTAATAAAGATTGTTGGCTTACAAGAATCCCTCCGTCGCATATAAAATGCGACACCTCCCTTAAATTAAGGGAGGCAATTAGGTAAAAAATAAGCCCCCCAAAAAAGGGGGACTTACAAGTTTAAATTATGCCGCTGTGGTGGTTTCCGGCTTTGTTTCCGGTTTCTCCGCAGGTTCTTGCTCATCTGTTTGCATAAGAATCTTTTCGTTCATAAAGTCGCTTTTTTTATCAAGCTCTTCATTTGTTTTATCAACGCCGTATTCTTCAAAAACAGTTGGCTTGTTTGAGAAAAGGTTTGTGCCTATTCCAAGTCTGTCGCCTTTAATTTTAACGCCCATAGACGCCAAAATTGTTGGGAACATATCAAAGTTTGCCCATTTTCTGTCGGTAAATACAGATTTGCTTGTATCAAGTTCCGGGGCAGGGTTAAGAATAACATTAAATTGCGTTCTTAAATAATTAGGGTCAAAATCTTTAAAGAAATCAGTGTCCATACTAACATGGTCGCCGATAAGAATTATTGTGGTGTTTTCATAAAACGGCTGCTGTTTAATCCATTCAACAAATTCATATGTTTGCCTTTGGCTGTAGTTAATGGCATTTGCATAATGGTCGTCAAACGGAGTAGGTGCATTTTCGCTTAAATATCCGCCGGGGCGGTGAGTGTCTGCCGTTTCCATTGTAAAGTTAAACGGTTTTCCTGTTTCCGAAAGCCTTGTAAGTTCGTCTTTTGCAAATTCATAAAGCTTGTCGTCTTCAAATCCCCACCATTGCTTGTAATCCTGTGGAATAAGTCCGTTCTCTTTGGCAAAATTATAGTCCATAATTTTATAATCGCCGTGAGAGTGATAATAGTTTGAAAGTCCGCCGAAGTTAGCGTCTGCGCCAAACATTACCGTTTGCTCATAACCCTGTTCTTTCAAAATATCACCCATTGTAAACGCGCCGGGTAAAAAGCTGCCGCTTGTGCCGTATGCATTCGGTTCGTTTGGCACTTTCATCGGCAAGCCTGTGGTCATATTAATCATTGAGGCAACAGACCATTGTGTGCCGGTTGCTTTAAGCGGACCGCCGAATTTTGTGTTATTGTCGGAAAAAGTGTAACCCTGGTAAGCTAATTCTGTAAGGTCGGGAATAAGGTTTGTGTTCATATATCCGCCCAAATCTTTGGAAAGGTAGCTGTTTTCCATAGATTCAAGGTAAATGTGGATAAGATTTCTTTTCTTTTCCGGAAATTGCAGTTTAACATCTCTGGGGTCTTTGTAATTATCTTCAATAAATTCGGAATCTGCAACGTATGCGTTGTAAAGTGATTTAAGCTGAAATTTTTCAATTCCGTACCAAGCGCCGCCAACAAGCATTGCAACGGCAAGAATAAAGCTGATGATTCTGTGAACCAAATCATTAAAGAATGTAATGTTTTTCTTAATGCCGTGGTAAACCATTTTAAAGTTTGAATAAACAAACATGCAAAATACGGATGTCATAAGCATAACGGGGAAAACAAGACCCTCAATGCCTTCAACATAAACATCGCTTTCCGCACCGCCGGCAGGGGAAATAAGGTTAATTAAAAGCTGGTCTGCCGTAACATCGCCGTAAGAGCCTTTGCCCCAAATTGTTCCTACAAGGCACAAGCTGCCAAGGCAGAATAAAATAACGGAAATAAGTTTAAAAACTTTAGGACCTGCTTTTTTCTTTGGCTTTTCTTCTTCAAAGGTTACGTATTTATAAATAATTGCGTAAATTGCAAGTAATACAATGCCCACAACCATTGCCAAACAAAAATACTTAACAAATGATGATGTGGGGTAACCCTTTGAAACTATAAAGTGTTGGTACTTAAATACATATCTTTGAAAAAAAGCTGTAATTAAGTTGATTGTAAAAAGATTTTTAATAATTGTGTGGATGCATTTTCCTGCTTTGCGTTCACGGAAAAAGAATCCTATTTGTATTGCGCTTATGATTAAAGCGGCAATACTGCCCATAAGTATAAACATAAAATATTTACCCTCTCTTCAGAATTTAATTCATTTTAACATAATGTTAATGTTTTTTCAATATAAACATAAAAATAAGTCCCCCTTGTTAAAGGGCTCGTTTGCGACCGCTTCCGGTGGCAGATAAAGGGAGCAATAAGAGCTTCGCAGCAGTCAAAATTTTTGAGCTAATGAAATGCGATAAAAATTTTGGTTGCTGCACGGCGGACGGTCGTTGTTTATTACAAGTCGTTTGTTGCATCCCCCTGATTTGCGTAGCGCCCCACTTGTTAAAAGGTGATTCCCCTAATAGGGGAAATGTCTGCAATGCAGACAAAAGGGTTTAGGACCGCTTGCGGTGGGAGGATTCTATGGTGCCGTTCTTTTGCAACACGAAAGAATGGCACAACCCAGCCGTGTTTACGGCGAAATGTATAGAAAATATGTAACATATTAGTCCCCCTTGTTAAAGAGGGACCAAACAATTATTATTTTATTTTCTTTTTCTTTTTATTATTAATTTCCCACACGGCAACAAGGGCAATGAAAATTGCAAATCCGCCGGCGGAAAGCACTGCGCCTTTGCTAATGCTTGTGTTTTTGTATGTAAGTTCAACATTATGTTCTCCCGGCTGAACTTCAACAGCGGAAAAGGCAGTGTTTGCCTTGTAAATTTCAGCGTCCTCACCGTCTATTTTTGCGCTCCAATATTCGCTGTAAGGAACGGAAAGGTAAAGCATTTTTGTTTCATTTGTGCTTATTGTGCCTGTAATTTTGTTTGCTTCGATTTTAAGGTTTTCCAATGTGTTTTCCTTTAAATCGCTTATTTTTTCTTCAAAATCATTCATAGGCTCACAGGCAAGCTGAACAGAATCAATGCTGTAAACACCTGCTTTTAATGTAATGCTGAAATCGTTTGCGGCGGTTTCGCTGTAGCCAAAATTAATTGTAAAATCAGTTGTGCCGCTGTAATAATCGTGGTATGGCGTTGTCAGCGATATGCTTGCAGAGTTGCCGTTGCCGTTTAACGAAACATATTTGTTTGTAGGCGCAACCCATTTCATTTTGTCTAAACGAAGTTTAATTTTCTTTAACTTACGCAAATTGCTGTATTCTTCGGGCTTAACAATTTTCATAAGCGTTTCTTCATGGGCAGGTGTGTATGTAATGTTGTTTAACAAAACATAAATTTGGCTGTTTGGCAAAGATGTTCCTTTAATGTTAAGTTTTGTTCCGTCTTTTAAAACGTAAATTTTGCCACCGTCAATAATTGCATTGTCGTCTGTACATTCAAGGGTACAATTTTGTGCTTCGTTTTTAACGTTTAAATCCGCAACCGTTGTGTTTGCCTTTTCGCTGTTGTTGTTTAAAACAACGGCGTTTATAAGCGCTCTTCTTTTATCTGCGGCGTTAAGCGTTGCATAATCTTCTGCGCTTATAACGTTTTTGTAAGTAAAGCCAAAGGGCACGTAATTTTCGTTTTCGTAAATTCCTTTTTTAATGCCCTCTTTTAAAATTGTTGATTTAAGGGTTGCAAGGGCAGTGGTGTTAATGCCGTAATTTGATTCGTTTGCGTTGCTTGAAACAAAATATTTTGTGTTTTCTATTGTGTAAAGGAATGGGTCGCAGTAAGTTGAATTTACTATTGAATAGTTAAAGTAAACAAGTCCCATTTCAGATTGAAGATTGTTTACGTTGCTGTTAACAAGGCTTAAATATTCCTGGGTGGAATATGTTTTGTTAATAAGTGCGTTATTAACGTCGCCTAATTGAGGTAAATTTTCCTCATAGCGTTCAACTGCGGAATTTGTGTTTTGATATTCTTTCAGTATTTTAAAACCGTTTTCACTTGCAAATTTCATTCCCGTTCTGAAACTCATATTGTTGTTAAGAACAGATGATTGCTTTGGATTATATGTGTAAACTGCCGTAATAAAAACGGCAAAAACGGTAAGCAGCAGGGTAAATGATTTAAACAGCCTGCCGCATTTTTCTTTTGAAAAAGATTTTTTAATAAAAGGTATTGCGCTGTAAATAAAGCAGCCTGCAGCAAAAATTCCAAGCACGGCGCAGGTTATGTATGACGTTGCATTTCGACCCGACGGGTACACAACGGTGTACACCAAGAAAACAAGGGCAAAAACGCTGACAGCCGTTGCCGTTTTAAAGTTAATGTTTTTAAAGTTTTTAATTTGTGTTGCAAAAATGTATGCGCACAAAAGGCCGTAAACAAAGCTCCATCTGTTTGTAACATAAGAAAAGCCGTTTGTGATTTTGCAAAAAACAGGAAACATCATCATAACCGTTAAAATAATAAATGCGGTTTTAAGAAATTTGTTTTCCTTTTTTGTTGTAAACATCATTATAACGCCTGCAAGGGCAAGGGCGGTGTAGCCCATAAATGTGTTGTTGTTAATAGAAGTTGTGCCGGCAAAAGCCTCAACAAAGTGTGCGTAATACTGCTTGTCATAAAACAGGTTTAATCCGTATGTAACGCCGCCTCTGCTTGCGGAAAGGAAACTTAAAACAACAGGCACAAAAATTACGCTTGCCATTAAAACGCCAAGTAAGTATGAACCGCCGAATTTAAGAAAAGCATTCAGTAGGTTTTTGAAAAAGTGTTCTTTGTATTCAAAAAACAGCCTTACAAAAATGTAAAGAACGGTGAAAAACGAAATAACATAGAAAAAGTAAAAACTTGAAAGTGCCGTTAAGCAAATTGAAAGAATAAAAAGGTAAGGACGCTTTTTTTCAAAAATAAGCTCAACCCCTAAAATTACAAGGGGAAAATAGATAAATGCGTTTAAAAAACTTGGATGCCTTGACGCAAGGTAAAGGGTAAATGTGGTAAACGTGTAAATAAGTGCACCGCAGGTTGCGGAAAAAGCAGGCATTTTTTTGTGCTTTGCCAAAACGGTAAATGAAAGTCCTGCTAAATAATATCTAAAGCACATTAACAAACTAAAGCCGAAAATTGCATATTTTGAAGGCACAAGTGCAGAAAGTAAATTAAGGGGGTCGCCTATTGCGTAATAATGAAGAGATGTTAAAATATCCTCCCCAAATCCTATTGAAAAGTCAAATTGCGGAATTACAAAATTGCCTGCGGCAAAGTTTTTTACAATTTCCCTTAAATATTCTCCAAAATAAACAAACGCCGTAAAATGCTGTGCCGAGCCGTCCGGCACCCAAACAAAAGATTTGCCTGTAATTGCCATTTGAGAAAAAATAATAATTCCCGTGAAAAAGCACACAACCGTGTAAAGCCAAAAGTGGGAATGGGAGAATTTTTTAAACAATTTTTTCATTATTTATTGCCTTTCCGACTACAAGGGGTATAAAAATCATACGCCTTATTGTAGCCATGTAAGGCGCATAAAAATAAATTTCAAAAATACACATAGGCAGGCATTTTATTGTTAAAAGTAATTTTGTTTGTTTATTGCCGCCTGTGTTTTTGTGTTTATAAAAAAATAAGCCATCCCGTTTTAATGGAATGGCTGATGGAGCGGATTACGAGACTCGAACTCGCTACCTCCACCTTGGCAAGGTGGCGCTCTACCGGATGAGCTAAATCCGCAAGTGCAAATGAATTATATCTAATAAATCATAATTTGTCAATACCTTTTCTTTAAAAAGTACATATAATTGTATTGTCTATTTACAAGTTAAAATATTTTTGCTATTATTAATTTTAGAATTATAAACATTTAAAATGGGATGTTATGCGATGGAATACAATATAGCAACCACGGGCGATTTTTGGGGCGGCGGAATTTTTAACGCACCTAAAAATTTGGTGGAACGGTATATAAAACTTGCAAGTGAATATCAGTTAAAAGCAATTCTTATTCTTTTAAACGCAAACGGCGTTGCCACCGGCGGTGAAATTGCCAAAACACTGGGAATTACAGCTTCCGATGTGCAGGATATTATGGAATTTTGGGTTGCAGAAAACATTGTTACCTGTAAAGACGGGCAGCAGGTGGGCACGCCTAATGTTTACACTGCAAATTATACGGCAGTGCAGGCAGAAAAAAGTGAAAGCACTGCGCCTGATTCAAAGGCGGCTGTTAAAAGAAAGCCCGATATTGCGCCGCCGGTGCTTACTCCGGCAGATATAGTGCGTGCCGTAAATGAAAACGGTGAAATAAAAGAGCTTTTAAACGAGGCACAGCGTGTTTTGGGCAGAACCATAAGCCATGCGGAAGAGGAAATGCTGGTAAATCTTGTTAATTTTTACGGTATGAACGTGGAAATTATTTTAATGATTTTGGGTTATTGCAAAACGGAAACCGAAAAAGGCAGAAAAATCAGCACAAATTACATATTAAAAATTGCTCAAAACTGGATTGAAGAGGGTATTGAAACAATAGGCGACGCAGAGGAAAAGTTGCTTGCCATAGAGCAAAGCGACAAACTGTGGAACGAAATTGCGGCATATGCGGGAATCCGCCACAGAAACCCCACCGTTAAGCAAAGGGAAACGGTGCTTGGCTGGAACAGAGATTTCAGCTTTGAAATGATTTGCCTTGCCATAGATGAAATGAAAGACAATACGCCGGCACCGAGTTTGCCTTATGTAGATAAAATTTTAAAAAATTGGAAAAAAGCAGGTATTAAAACTCCGGCAGATGCGGCAAACGAAAAGGCGGAATTTGCAAAAAGCAGAGAAAAGAAAAATACAGCCGCTTCAAAAGCCGGCGAAATTACAAGCAAGCCTACTTTTGATTTGGAGCAGATTAAAAAGGACGCTATTAATAATACGGAAATCAAGTATTAAGGAGTAAAAATGGCTTACAAAAATACAGTTTATCAAAAAGCAATAAATATTCTTGAAAGACGCAGGGAAAAAGCTACTCTTGAAGCAAACGAAAGAAGTTTGGAAATTTCGCAAAAAATACCTGAGCTTGATGAAATTCAAAGAAAACTTTCAGGCATAGGCTTTTCAATTTCAAAATTGTTTTTTCAAGGCGGAAATATAGAGCAGGAAGTAGATAAGTTAAGGCGTGCAAGCCTTGCCCTTCAAAAAGAAAAAAAGGAACTTCTTGTTAAAAACGGCTTTGACGAAGACGCATTAACAATTAAATATTTTTGCCCTGTTTGTAACGATACGGGTTATGTTAATGACAGAATGTGCAGCTGCCACAGGGAATTGCTTAAAGAAATAGAGCGTGATTCAGTAAGAAAAATCGCCCCTCTTGATTCCTGCACTTTTGAAACCTTTAACACATCATATTACCCTGAAACGCCAAATGAAAACGGCGTTGTTCCAAAGGAAAAGGCAGAAAAGATTTTGGAATCCTGCCGAATGTATGCACAGGGTTTTAATTCCCATTCACCCAATCTTATGTTTATGGGCGGCACCGGTCTTGGAAAAACACATTTAAGCCTTTCCATAGCAAACACGGCTATTAACAAAGGGTATTCTGTTGTTTACGGCACGGCGCAAAACATTCTTTCCGATTTACAAAACGAAAATTTCGGCAGAACGGAAAACATATATTATAGTGAATATGACGTGTTAAACACCGATTTGCTTATTATTGACGATTTAGGTACGGAGTTTAAAAGCGCTTATACGGTTGCCTGCCTTTATAATATTATTAACACACGCATTTTAAAGAAAAAGCCAACAATTATAAGCACTAATTTTAATCATTACGATTTAAACCGTGAATACGACCAGCGAATTACAAGCCGTATTGCCGGTGATTTTTCCACTCTTATTCTTGAGGGAAACGATATTAGGTATATGAAGTAGAAAAACCCTGGCAATTTGCTGTTGCCTTGGGGTAAATTTTATTGCAAAAGTTAAATTCGGCATAAAAGAGGTGAACACATGTTTAAAAAGTACAATTATTTTGATGATGAGCCGGAATTTGAAGAATCTGCTTTTGATAAAATCAAAAACGCTTTTGTTACGGCATATTACAAAATAAAATATACTTTCAAATACGCCGACGGTAAAAATTTCGGCGAAAAAATTAAAAATGTGTTCATTGAAAAACGCAGTGCGGTTAAAATAGGCGCACTTGCAGCTGTTGTTTTGGCAGTAGTGCTGTGCATTGTATGCTTTACGGCAAATATTAACTCAAGCAATAAAAAATTAAAGCAGTATTACAGTGACGCAGGCAGTGTTTGCACTCAAATTATTTCCGATTACGGCAGTTGTAAAACGCAAAAAACAGACGTGGGTGTTGACGATAATGTTTGGAGCGTAACGGGTCTTTGCTACGCCCGTCAGCTTGATTTTGACGGCGACGGAAAAGATGAGCTTTTTGTTGCATATAACAATTCAGGCACTTTTACCGTAGAGGTTTGGGGCTATGACAGCGGCGATTTTGTTAAATTTTTCAGCGACAAAGCAAGCAAGGGAAAGGACGGCGGCAGTTTTGTTTCCGTTTACAGCCACGGCGGCAAATATTACCTTGGTTTTATCGGTGAGGAAGATGAAAATCAGCTGGAAATGTTTGGCTTAAAAGGAAATAAATTTAAAAAAACTTCTCACACCTGCCAATATGACAGTGAAAAAGATATTTATGCCGTTAAAGGCAAAATTAATTCAACAGATTTTGAAACGGTAAAGTTTTCTGCCGTTTCTGCCGCAAAGGCTGAAAAATTGGTAGATATGATAACTAAAAGTTTAGATACTTTTGTAAGCGAAAAGGCGGCAAATGCCGTTGTTTCTCCAAAATCGGAAGACCGGCGCAAGGCGGCGGCATATTATGATGTAATTGAAAAGCGTATTGAAAAATACGGCAAGCCCTTTGCCGAAACAGCGTCAAACATTTGCTATGCAGGCGGCGTTGCCGTTGTAAGGCTTATTGATTTTGATGCCGACGGTAACGAGGAATTGCTTGTTATAAGCCGCCGTGAAACAAAATCTTCAGCCGAGGATAAAAACGGCGAATCCATAGTTGTTACTCAACCGGAATACAGGCTTGAGGTTTACGGTTGGCAAAACGGAAACGCAGTTAAACTTTATGAAAACAACGGTCTTACAAAACTAAAAAATCAGGAAAGCAACGCCGTTTATTATATTTTGCAAAACAATAAAAACAACACTGTTGAAATTTGCAACAATTCATATGCTTACGGTAAAAATTCCGCCCGTGTGTGGACGGGAACAAGCCGCATTGTTGCCCTTAACGGCGGTGAATTTGAAACAACTTATATTGCCGTTGCCGATTGTGATTACGGCTATATGACATACACGTTAAACGGTGACACCGTTTACAGAAACGAGTTTAAAGAAAAAGGATACGAAGTGCCGTATTTTTGCACGGATGACGATTATGACGATTATGATAAGTCTGAATTTGAAGTAACAAAACTTCAGGGCGGCATTACCGATGCCGGCGGATTTAATAAAATTGTTGACGAAACAAATAAAACAATTTCAAACCTTAATTCTTCATATAATCCGGAATAATTACTTTTATTTATAAACAATCTGCCTCCCTTAAATTAAGGGAGGGGGACCACGCTTGCGTGGTGGGATTCTTATTTGCCTCCCTTGTCAAAGGGAGGTGGGTTGCGAAGCAACTCGGAGGGATTCCTAATTCAGCCTCCCTTGTAAAAGGGTGATTCCCCTAACAGGGGAAATGTCTGCAACGCAGACAAAAGGGTTTAGGCAACACGAAGTGTTGACGGAGGGATTCCTGTAAGCCAACAATCTTTATTAATATGTGTTATTTATATATTACGCCGTAAACACGGCGGGGTTGTGCCATTCTTTCGAATTGCAAAAGAACGGCACCATGGAATCCTCCCACCGCAAGCGGTCCCCCCTCCTTTAACAAGGAGGGCGCTACGCAAATTAGGGGGAATGCAAAAAAAATTGCAATTCCCCCTAATAACCCCCTTAACATTCGTAAAACCGCCTATGCGTAAGCGTGGCGGTTTTATTTTGGGTTGTTTTTAATTTTATTGTTCGTTATTAAATTTTTCGCTTGGCGGAGTAACCGGTGTGTATTTATCACTCGGTTTAACCTCAGGAGTAGGTTCTTCAGCCGGCTTTTCCTCTGTAACAGGCGCTGTTTGCTGTGTTGTTTCTTCTGCCGCAGGCTGTGGTGCGGTAGCTGTGTAATAAACGTTTTCTTGCGGCTGAGCCTGCTGTGTCGGTTGTTGAACAGGCTGTTCTGCCGTTGTGTTTGCGTTTGTGTTAGGTGCGTAGTAAGTTGCGCCGTATTGATAATTTGCGTTTGAAGCATATGCGTTAGGCTGTTGTTGGTATGTTCCGTTTTGTGTAGCCTGAGCATATTTTTCCATTCTTTGCTTGTCGCTTAAAAAGTCATCTTCTGTAAGCACACCTTGCTGTAATGCACGAATTTTAAAGTTTTCATAGTAAAGAGCCTGTGTTGTCATATAGTAAGGAGCAACGTAAATAATCGGGAAAACAACTACGCAGGCAATAGCCCAAGGAATAAAACTTAAATCAAGAACAAAAAGTTCGGATTTATGGCCGTTTGTCATTCTTTTGCTTAAATTAAGTGCTTGGGTTGGTGAAATTTCCGGATTATCACACATAATTTGGAAAGCAAAATATGTTTTGTAATTGTAAACTATACCCGGAATTATAAATAAAATTGCCCAAAGCCATGTAAATAAAGCCTTTAAAAGCATTACGCAGAATTTTGAACCGAATTTTTTGGAGTATGTTTCACTAAAAACAAACTTAATTCCGTCTGTTCCGCTAAATTCCTGACCTCTTATAAACAATACAAAGAAATATGCCAATGTAACTGTAAGAGGCATCAGCAAAAAGTTGGCAACGCTTGCCAATAAATCAAGAACGCTTGATGAAACAGTGCTGAACATGCTGTATGCCGGAACGGCTTTAACATCTGTTGGAACAATTTTTGCACCCCTTGAAGCAGATGTGCCAAAGTTTTCAAAATCGCTTAAATTGTTGTTGTCTGAGCCGAAGTTATAAAAATCTCCGCCTGTTTGCTGGTCGTTGTAAAAATCGTCAAAGTTATCAAAACCGTTGTTGTTATTATCGTCGTAACTGTAATCGCCGCTGTCAAAAATATCACTGTAGGAATTGAAAAACGGCTTGCCGTTTGCAATGTTGCCGATTCCCATTAATGCAGACGGAACAACGGCAATGCAAAGCTGAACAATAAAAACGGTTAAGAACAGCTTCATAACTTTGCCTTTAATTAATTCTTTTGCTTGGGACTTAATTAATCCTCTGTCTAAATTCATTTAAAATCCTCCTTTTGAAGGCGTTAGTTTGGTTGTTTGTTAAAATGCAATTTTTTCTTCAATGTATTTTTCAAGTTCTGAAATAGGAATTCTAACCTGCTCCATAGTATCTCTGTCTCTTACCGTAACGCAACCGTCTTCTTCCGAATCAAAGTCGTAAGTAATGCAATACGGTGTGCCTATTTCATCTTGGCGGCGATAACGCTTGCCTATAGAACCTGCGTCGTCATAATCAACATTAAATTTCTTTGAAAGTGCGTCGTAAACTTCTCCTGCTTTGTCGTTAAGCTTTTTTGAAAGAGGAAGAATTGCAGCTTTAAACGGAGCAAGAGCCGGATGGAAGTGCATAACAACACGCTTGTCGTTCTTTTCAGGGTCAACAATTTCTTCGTCATATGCTTCTGTTAAAACTGCAAGGAAAAGACGCTCAACACCAAGTGAAGGCTCAATAACGTAAGGCACGTATTTTTCGCCTGCTTCTTGGTCGAAATATTCCAAATTTTTACCGCTTGTTTTAATGTGCTGTGTAAGGTCGTAGTCTGTTCTGTCGGCAACGCCCCAAAGTTCGCCCCAGCCAAATGGGAAAAGATATTCAAAGTCGGTTGTTGCTTTTGAATAGAAGCAAAGTTCTTCAGGTGAATGGTCTCTTAATCTTAAATTATCTTTGCTGATGTTAAGAGAGTAAAGCCAATCACGGCAAAAACTTCTCCAATATTCAAACCATTCAAGGTCTGTGCCGGGTTTGCAGAAGAATTCAAGTTCCATTTGTTCAAATTCACGAACACGGAAAATGAATTTACCCGGTGTAATTTCGTTTCTGAAAGACTTACCTATTTGAGCAACGCCGAAAGGCACTTTTTTTCTTGTTGTTCTTTGAATGTTTGCAAAGTTTACAAAAATACCCTGCGCGGTTTCCGGGCGAAGATAAATTTCATCTTTAGAATCTTCTGTTACACCTTGGAATGTTTTAAACATAAGGTTAAACTGGCGAATGTCTGTAAAATTGGTTGCGCCGCAGTTTGGGCAAGGAATGTTATGCTCTTTAATATATGCGCTCATTTCCTCATTGCTCCAGCCTGCAACGTTTGTGCCGTCAAAATTTTCAATCAAATCGTCTGCTCTGTGGCGTGTTTTACATTCGCAGCAGTCCATAAGAGGGTCGGAAAATCCGCCTAAATGGCCTGAAGCAACCCATGTTTGCGGATTCATAAGAATTGCACTGTCAAGACCTACATTGTACTTGTTTTCCTGAATAAATTTTTTTCTCCAGGCTTTTTTAATGTTATCTTTAAGTTCAACGCCAAGGGGACCGTAATCCCAAGTGTTTGCAAGACCGCCGTAAATTTCAGAGCCGGCATAAACAAATCCTCTGCCTTTGCAAAGGGCAACAAGTGCGTCAAGTGATTTTTCTGTGTTTTTCATTTGTCATCCTCCAATATATAACTATATATATTAATACATTTTAATATTATCATATAAAAAAACAAAGGTCAACAAATATTAGTTTGTTAAAAGGAAAAAGTTGTTGTGAATAAGCGGGATTTAATTTAATACTGTTTGACTTGCAGGAATCCCTCCGTCAACACTGCGTGTTGCCACCTCCCTTAAATTAAGGGAGGCAATTAGGTAAAAAAATAAGTCCCCCTTGTTAAAGGGGGAAAGTTTTTGCTTGCAAAAACAGGGG
>OMBQ01000709.1_pt1 | contig 35307 bp, 23 predicted proteins | sample 1674311 | NCBI WGS metagenome assembly OMBQ01 (sample SAMEA103958160, study PRJEB25191) | human gut metagenome | biome: human-associated habitat [ENVO:00009003]; feature: intestine environment [ENVO:2100002]; material: feces | place: Germany | collected 2013/2015 | reverse complement strand
CGCGCCCTGTGGGCGGCTCAGCGAGGCGGAGCATCCCAAGCGAAAGGGAGCAACCTTGTTGCGACCTTTGAGCGCGGTAAATCGAAATCTCCCCCTAATCCCCTAGGCCTAGCGGAGCGCGTTCTCCGCCCGCAGGCGGTGGGGAAAGACGGCGGAGGATTCCATGATTATGGATATTCCGCGCGTTGGACACGGACAAATCCCGTCTTTACAAAAACTTCCAATGGCAGAAATGCCATTGGAAGCGTATAAATGGGGGCTATTATCGTTTACTTTACTTTGTAAACACGACCTCATCGCAGACCAGAGGACCGGAGTTGACGTTTACGGAACGAACCATGCCGATCTGACTGCCGTCGTCCGAGAAGGTCAACGTCAAGGTATCGACAAAGGCCAGTTCGGGGAAACGCCATGTCAGCTGCAGCGTATTCGCATCCTTCCACTCGGCATAAGCGTATACCGGCTCGGTGGGGTATTGATACTGATGATGCGTGTAGTTGCTGGTCATGCTGGTTTCGCCCTTGAGCCACTGCCAGATGCCGTTGCGAATGGTGTGTGTGCCGCGCGCATCGGTCATCGTGTAATCAATATAATCGTCGTGAACGTCCAGCGAAAGCGTCGTAATTCCATACTGATTTTCCGCCGCAGTGAAGGTTACGTCGTCAACGAGTTCTCCGATCGGCGAAGCGGTGAAATCCGTTGTGAACATCAGATTCAGGTTTTCGGCGCGTTTTGCAAGGGCAGCGCTGAGCGCGTCGTCGGGTTCCGGAACGGTTCCCGCAGCCAAAGCGTCGCCGTAGGGCTTAAAGATGTTTTGGTACAGCAGCTCTCCGATGTTCTGCTTTGTGCCCGCCTGAATCGCAATGACCATGTTCAGCTTCGGGCAGATGGCAAGCGTCTGGCCGTAGGAACCGGTGGCGGTGTAATACAGGCCGTCTTCGTAGGAAGTCCAGTGATAAGCGTAGTCGCCCTGATTCTCCACCGTTTTTTCATAGCCGATGGCCAGATCGCACCATTCCTTCGAAAGAATCTGCTTTCCGTTCCACACGCCGCCATTCATGTAAAGCTGGCCGACCTTGGCCAGGTCTTCGGCGGTGATCTTAATGCCGCCGTGACCGGCGTTGAATCCGTCGGGGCTCATGTCCCAGGTGAAATTCTTAATGCCGAGCTCCTCGCAGAAGCCGGTCGTATTCAGCAGTTCAAGGCAGGTTTTGCCGGTGGCAACGGTAACCATAGCGGAAGAGAGCATGGTGTTGCCGGAGGAATACAGGTAGTAGGTGCCGGGCTCATGCACAATGGGCTCCGTCAGAATGTGCTCGATCCAGCTGGTGGTTAGCGGGCGCAGTTCGCTGCCGCTCATAAAGCGATCCACGCCGCTGGTCATGGTGAGCAGGTGTTTCAGCTGCACTTTGGATTGCAGCTCGGATACGTCCTGCGTCACGTAATCCTTCAACACATCGTACACATAGTCGTCCAGATGCAGATATCCTTCGGTGACGGCAACGCCGACAGCGGCATTGGTGAAGATCTTGGTGCCGGAGAACATGATGTGCGGGTCCAGCGCGGTATACGGCGCATAATGGCCTTCAAAGACAACCTCGCCGTCGATCGCCATCAGGATGTTATGCACTTCGGCGTCCGCATAATCGAATGCATCCAGCAAGTCCAATATGTACTGAGAGGACATACCGTGGGTTTCAGGCGTGGAACGGGGCATCATCGTGCTTTTTTCAGGCTCACTGTACGTGTAGTGATCGGCCAGCGCTGGGAGAGTCAGGGAAAATGTCATTGTGGCCGCCAGAAGCAGAGAAAACAACTTTTTCATTGCATGATCCTCCTTTGTTTCGTGTCATTTTGCCCTCGATCATGTCCGGATCACGACCTCGGTGTGTTATTCGATGACGACATTCAACGAATCGTCATCCCCTGCATTATTTATATCATTGTTTCTGTTTGGCCGTCAAATATTTATTCTATTATGAAATTCATAAATAAAATTTTATATAAACCCGCATCCAAGCGGATTATATGTATTTTTTTAATTGCACGTGCCTTTGTTTATCGGGTTACAAGCCGTATATCATTAAGAAAACAAAGTTCGAATCTGATTGTCAGATCATTGGTTCCGCACAAAACGAATCATTTCATGCAAGGAGAATGAAATGAACTTGTTTCAACCCCTGTCGGGGATTGAGAGGGTTTCGCCGGTCAAGGCCTGCGGCCTTGCCGTCGAATCAACCTAAGGGCTTTCCGGTCGCCCCTATAACCCCTCGCGCACTCTCTCGAAGCCTCATATACAGCCCCGGGGACGAACTCCTTCCACCGCCGCGGGCGGTCCCCCTCCCTCGAAGAGGGAGGTCTTGGGGATTCGCCGGTCAAAGCCTGCGGCCTTGCCGTCGATTGGATATAGGGGCTTTGCGGTCGCCCCTATAACCCTTCGCGCGCCTTCTCGAAACCTCGTATACAACCCCGGGTGCAGGGTCGAAACCCTGCTCGTTTCAAAGGGGGTTATGGGGTTCCTAGGGGATTTAAGGGAGGATCGAAGCCGAGCGCGCCCTGTGGGCGGCTCAGCGAGGCGGAGCATCCCAAGCGAAAGGGAGCAACCTTGTTGCGACCTTTGAGCGCGGTAAATCGAAATCTCCCCCTAATCCCCTAGGCCTAGCGGAGCGCGTTCTCCGCCCGCAGGCGGTGGAAGGAGTTCTCAGGCGCCGGAAGGCGTAAAAAACCCGCCGGGAGGGATTTCCTCTCGACGGGGTTCCTTTTATGCCCTTAGTATGCCCTTAGGGATTAGCCCAGCGGACGAACATCGACGACCTCGAAGAACAGCGTCGCTTCGTTGGCGTTCTCGGCCAGCGCGGCGGCGACGGCTTCATCGGTGATCGCCTTGAAGCGGATGCGCGCGCCGGACGTGGCGAACGGCTTTGCGCCCTCCTCGCTGGACGGGGTGGCGGCGTACACGGCCACGCCCTCGCCGTTGGCGAGCAGGTTGCTGCGGGACTGGTTCTCGGCGAGGCTGAGCTGCACATAGTAATGATCCTCGTGCTTGACCATGCCGAAGACGAAGAACGCGGCGTTCGGGGAGTTGTCCGGGTTGGTGGTGGTCACCAGATAGAAGCCGGAGAAGGAGTTGATCGCGTTCATCAGGTCGTCGCCGGTGAGCGCCGCCTGACCGTAGAAATCGGCGACGGAGGCGGAGGAAACCGCGTCCTCGGCGAGCGCGGCGAAGGGCAGGCACAGAGCGGCCGCCAGAATCAGGGGAATAAACTTCTTCATGGTGTTTCGTCCTTTCAGTCGGATGTTGATGGGGGAGGGCTTACTGCGCGGCCTGCGTCAGGCACTTGACCGCCGCGTCCTTGATGCGGCCGGAGGTCAGCGTCGCGCCGGAAACGCCGTCCACGTCCACGCTGTTGGCGTCCACGATGGCCTGCGGCACCTTTTCGAGCGCCGCGGCGGCGACGGCCTGCGTCTCGTGGTTCTCAGCGACGACGACGGCGGCAATCTTGCCATCCGTCACGGTGACCTTGACCGTCATCGGGCCTTCCTGGCCGTCCACGGTGGCCTCGTATTCGCCGTCCGCAAGGGTCCGGTTCATATCAAACAGGCTCTCCGCGTTGTCCGCGTCCTTGGCGAACATGTCCTCGGTGATGACCGCAGCCGAGGTCTTGAGGGTGTAGCCGGTCGCCGGTTCGGTCGCCATCGCCGCGCGCGCAGCCAGACGGCCAAAGACGATCGGGCCCATCACGCCCGTGCCGCCGGAGACGAAGCGTCCCCAGATGCCGCCGACGCACTCGCCGGCCGCGTACAGACCCGGAATGACCGCGCCGTCCACATCCAGCACCTGACCGTCGGTGTTGGTGCTCACGCCGCCCAGCGTCATCACGACAAGCGCCTTGAGCGGGATGGCGTAATAATGCTCGCCCTCGATCTTGTTGATCGCGGCGCAGTAGGCGGAATTGTTCTTGATCGCGTCCTCGGTGTACTCGCGGCCGAACTCGTCGGGCTCGCCGGATTCGACGTGCTCGTTGTAGCTCTTCACGGTCGCCTCGAGGTTCGCCGCCGGCATGCCCAGCTTTTCGGCCAGCACGGCGAGGGAATCCGCACAGACCACGGCGCTGTTATACGGCTTGCCCGGCGCGTAATAGAAATTCCAGAACACGGAAGCGTTGAGCGCCTCGGTATCCTCGATGATTTTGTCGGTGAAGATGTCGTACTGAATCGCGTTGGTCTGCTCTTCCAGCGCGGTCTCGCGCGCCACGACGTCCGCGTCGTTCTCGTTGGCAAAGCGGAAGCCCTCCTGATTGACGGAGATGCCGCCCGCCTTCCACATGTAGGAAGAGGCGATCACGCCCATGCCCGGCGCGGTCTCGTGACCCATCGGGAAGGTCGGAATGTAGCTCATGGCCGTCGGGTCGATGTTCGCGCCGACCTGCTGCATCATGTAAATGCCGTAGCCGTCCGCCGCGGTGGAGCCGCCGACCAGATAGTTCGCGCCGTTCTCGGCGAACGCGGACATCATCTTCGAGTTGCCGGAGTAGCCGCCGGTCGCCATGATGACGGCCTTCTTCGCCTCGTAGCGGACGGTCTGGCCGTTTTCATCGGTCGCCAGCACGGTCAGCACCTGACCCTGCTCGTTGGCGACGAGCTGGTTGGCCGTCGTGTTGAAGTCGATGGTCACGCCCTTGTAGGCGTCCGTCGCCAGCACGGTATCCATGATCTCGTGCGCGGCGGCCTTGTAGCGGGTCGGGTCGTTGGCGCTGGGCTTGTAGGTGCGCGCCACGGAATAGAGCTGATGCTCCGGGGCGAACACGGTATGCTTGCCCGTGGTCTTCATGGACGAGAAGTTGTATTCGGACAGGCCGTTGTCCCACAGCCACTGGATCGCGTCCACGTCCTCGTCCACGAACGCGCGAATCATCGCTTCGTTGCCCAGATGCGCGCCGTTATTCAGAATATCCTGAACAAAGCTCTCCTTGGTGTCCTCGATGCCGTCGAGCTTCTGAATCACCGTCTCCGCGCCGGACATGGAGCCGGAGGTGAAGTTCAGCGAACCGCCCGTCTTGCCGGTCTTTTCCAGAACGATGACGCTCTGAGCGCCGTCGTTCACGGCCTCGATGGCCGCGGACAGACCGCCGCCGCCCGCGCCGACGATGATGATATCGGCGTTCTTGACGTTGTCCTCCGCCGACGCGGCAACCGCCAGCGCAGCCAGCAGCACGGCCAGCATAATCGTCAAAAGTTTCTTCATGTTGGATGCCTCCTCCATTGTATTTGAACAGGAAACCCCTGCTCCGGGTCGAAACAGGTCAAACGCCGTCGGTAAATTATCAACAAGCCGTTTGAGCCATTTATCATTGTAACCGATGGCGGGCGGCAAAATCAAGGGAATTTCGAAAAAAGAGGGCGGGGATATTAAGAAATTTTAACGCGGTCAGCGGAGGGGAGAGTGGACTGTTTGATTTGTTAAATTTCTTGCGTTCTGGGCGGATGTTCCCGCCCGAAAAAGGCAGGGACATTGACTGACCGCGCCGAATTAAATATAAAATAAGCAAAATGCGCCGCAAGCCCGCGCATGGTTCGGCGTTTTGACGCATATATTTTAATTTGGGAAAGCTATACGCCTTCCGCCGCCTGAAAACTCCTTCCACCGTCTGCGGGCGGAGCACGCGCTCCGCTGGGCCTAGGGGATTAGGGGGAGATTTCGATTTCTCCCCCTTAAATCCCCTAGGAACCCCATAACCCCCTTTGAAACGAGCAGGGTTGCGACCCTGCACCCGGGGTTGTATAAAAGGCTCCGAGAGGACGCGCGAAGGGTCATAGGGGCGACCGCAAAGCCCCTATATCCAATCGACGGCAAGGCCGAAGGCCTTGACCGGCGAAACCCCAGACCTCCCTCCTCGAGGGAGGGGGACCGCCGCAGCGGTGGAAGGAGTTTGCGAACGGAGAAAGGAGTTCCCATCATTTCCGTTGATTTCCTGTTTTCTGTGAGAAAACAGTTGAATCTTGTTTCTGTTTTTTGCCCGACGGGGGAGAGGAGGATATGGGCATCCATCGGTTACGCTCCGCGGCGCAGAGGATCGACAGGCCGCTGGGCGAACGAATCCGAACATACGAGGGAGGAATTATTTTATGACCGGTATTCCGTTGATTATCGCCTTTTTCATCATGGTTGTCGTGATGATCGTCGCCATTTCGAAATTTAAGATTCATCCGTTCCTGTCCATCATGGGCGTGTCGCTGATTCTGGCGCTGCTGGCGCTGCCGCTGGCCAAGGTGCCGGGCACCATCGGCGCGGGCTTCTCGGGCACGTTCTCCTCGCTGGGCATCGTCATCATTCTGGGCGCGATGATCGGCTTCTTCCTTGAAAAGACCGGCGCCGCGCTCACCATGGCCGACTGGGTCATCCGCCGCGTGGGCGACAAGAACCCGGAATTGGCCATCCTGCTGATGGGCTGGATCGTCTCCATTCCCGTGTTCTGCGACTCCGGCTACGTCATCCTCAACCCGATTCGCAAGGCCATCGTCAAGAAGACCGGCGTTTCCGCCGTCGCGATGGCGGTCGCGCTGAGCGCTGGCCTGTATACCTCGCATGTGTTCATCCCGCCGACGCCGGGCCCGATCGCCGCGGCGCAGTCGCTGGGGCTTGAAAGCCACATGCTGATGGTCATTCTGGTGGGCTTCCTGGTCTCCATCCCGTCTCTAGCGGCGGGCTACTTCTACGCGCGCTACATCGGCAAGAAGGTTCACGCGGCCGATGAGGACAGCAACGAGACGACCAAGAGCTATGACGAGCTGAAGGCCGAGTTCGGCCGGCTTCCGGGCGCGGGCATCTCCTTTGCGCCGATCGTCATGCCGATTATCCTGATGGCCGTCAAGTCCATCGTGGATATGGCCAAGTGGACGGGGTTCTTCGCGCAGATTCTCCAGTTCCTGGGCACGCCGATGATCGCGCTGACCGTCGGTCTGATCATCTCCGTCGCGACGCTGTTCTCGGCGGGCAAGGGCAAGGAATTCTACGCGCTGGCGGATGAGACGCTGCGCACCGTCGGCCCGATCCTGTTCGTCACCGCCGCGGGCGGCGTGCTGGGCAAGGTCATCTCCGAGGCGGGCATCGTCACCTACATCACCGAGCATGCGTCCTTCCTGTCCAACGTCGGCATCTTCTTCCCGTTCATCATCGCGGCCATCCTCAAGACGGCGCAGGGCTCGTCCACCGTGGCCATCACGACGACGGCGGGCATTCTGGGTCTGTACTCGGCGGAAGGCTCCCTGATGAGCGCGCTGGGGCTGACCTCTCCGTTCGCCGCCGCGCTGACCGTCATGGCCATCGGCGCGGGCGCGATGACCGTTTCCCACGCCAACGATTCCTATTTCTGGGTCGTCACCAACTTCGGCGGCATGAAGGCCGAGGACGGCTACAAGACCCAGACGATGTGCACCCTGCTGATGGGTCTCGCCAGCATCGTGTTCATCTGGATCATCTCGCTGTTCTTCCACTAAAAAACGCTTCTATCTGCAACATAAGGCGGGATGGGATGCTGTCCATCCCGCCTTTTCATCCTGCTTTCATCCCAAAACAAGGAGGTCGTCATGCATATGACGGAAGATGCAAAACGCATCATCGACGATTCGATTCGGGCGGTTCTGCCCGACGCCGCCGTTTATCGCGCGCTGGAAGGGCGGCGTTTTGACCGCCCCGTTACCGTGATCGCCATCGGAAAGGCCGCGTGGCGCATGGCGAACGCGGCGGCAAAGGCGCTGGGGGAGAACCTCCGCGAGGGCCTTGTCATCACCAAATACGGCCACAGCGAGGGCGATATCCCGCGCATGACCATCTACGAGGCCGCCCACCCGATTCCGGACGAGGCCGGCGTGGCGGCGACGCGGGCGGCGCTGGCGCTGGCGGATCGCATGACCGCGCAGGACGAGGTGATTTTCCTGGTCTCCGGCGGCGGCTCGGCGCTCTTTGAGCAGCCGCTTGAAGGCGTGACGCTGGACGACTGCGCGGAGATCACGCGGCAGCTTCTGGCCTGCGGCGCGGACATCGTGCAGATCAACACCATCCGCAAGCATCTTTCCGCCGTCAAGGGCGGCCGCTTTGCCCAGCGCTGCGCGCCCGCGCATGTGCTGGCCATCGTGCTCAGCGACGTGCTCGGCGATTCGCTGGATTCCATCGCTTCCGGGCCGTGCTACCCGGATCGCTCCACCTGCCGGGACGTCGAGCAGCTCGTCGAGCGCTATCATCTGGTCATCCCGCCGCACGTCCTGCCCGCGCTGCAAACGGAAACGCCCAAGCAGCTTCATAACGTGGAGACGCAGATCACCGGCAACGTCCGCGCCCTCTGCGACGCGGCGAAGGCCTCGGCCGAGGCGCTGGGCTATCGCACGCTGACGCTGACGACGACGCTTAACTGCGAGGCGCGGGAAGCGGGCGCGATGCTTGCGTCCGTCGCGCGGGAAATCCGCCAGAGAGGCCAGCCGCTCGGCGCGCCCTGCGCCGTGATCCTCGGCGGCGAAACCGTCGTGCATCTGCGCGGCAAGGGCAAGGGCGGGCGCAATCAGGAGCTGGCCGTCGCCGCCGCGGCGGGGATCGACGGCCTGCCGAACACCCTGATTTTCTCCGTCGGCTCGGACGGCACGGACGGCCCGACCGACGCGGCGGGCGGCCTTGTGACCGGCGAATTTGCCGCGCGCTGCCGCGAAAAGGGGCTTTCCATCGAAAAGACGCTGGCCGATAACGACGCTTACAACCTTCTGCGCCAGACGGACGGCCTGATCGTCACCGGCCCCACGGGCACCAACGTGTGCGACCTGACCATGCTGCTGGTGAAGTGACGGGCGCGGAAAGCGGCTGAAACCGCGAGAAAAACAGAAAAAAGGACAAGACTTCGTGAAACGTGAATTTCGCGAAGTCTTGTCTGCGTTATGGCGGTGGGATGGCGGGGGCGGTTATGTTCCCCTGCGGGGCCGAAGCCGGATAAATTCGGCGACGGCGGAAAGAACGCTTTAGAAAAGAATGTTGACCTTCATGTAGTTGCCCGGATTCTTTTCGATGTCCCGAATGGTTTCCGGGGCTTCGTCGATGGAGATCACCTTGGTCAGAATCCGGCGGGCGTCCACCTTTTGATGATAGATCAGGTCAATGGCTTCCGGGAACTCGCCGGCGCTGGTTCGGGCGCCGCGGACGTCCACTTCCTTGCGGGTAATCATGTCCGTCGGAATCGGCGTTTCCTGCTTGGGCCACCCGGTCAGCGCGATGCGTCCGGCATGGCTGACGATGTCCAGCGTTGCGCGAATCGCGGAGTTTGCGCCGGAGGCTTCCATCACGCACTCTGCCATACGGCCGTTCGTGTATTCGCGGACTTTCTCGACGAGGTCTTCCTCGCGCAGGTTGATCGTGTATCGCACGCCCAGAGACTTGGCGAAATCAAGGCGCTCTTTGACAAGGTCGATCATAATCGGCTCCGCGCCGTAGTGCAGCGCGACCATTGCGGCCAGCAGGCCGATCGGCCCCGCGCCGTTGATGGCGATATGCTCGCCCGCCTTCAGGTTCAGGCGGTGGATGCCGTGCAGCGCAATGGTCAGCGGCTCGGCCAGCGGAATGATGTCCCACGGCATATCGTCCGGCACCTTGAGCAGCATATCCGCCGGATGGCAGAAATACTCCGCCATGCCGCCGTCCACATGCACGCCAAGCACCTTCAAATCGACGCAGCAGTTGGTTCTGCCGATGGAGCACGGATAGCAGTGGCCGCAATACAGATACGGATCGACGATGACACGGTCGCCGGGCTTGATGCCGTTTTTGTTATTTTCCGGAATGCTGATGACCTCGCCCGCGATTTCATGGCCGATAATGCGGGGATAGGAAACCAAGCCGTTCGTCCCGCGGAAAGCGCCGATGTCGCTGCCGCAAATGCCTGCGGATTTGACGCGGAGAAGCGCTTCGCCTTCCTTGGGCTTGGGCATCTGCACGTCGCTGATTTCGATGTTCCACGGCTTTTCCATATAGACTGCTTTCATGTTTTAGACCCCTTTTCTCAAGCGTTTTGTGACGGTCATGCTGTTTTTTAAGCCGGCTTCCACATTGCCGACAAAGCTCTCGATGTTCCATTCGCCCTGATAGCCCACGCGGGTGAGCATATCCCAATACGGGCGGTATGCCGCCAGATGCTCCTCGTCCAGATAAGCGCGCTGTCCATGATTGACGTCCTGCGCGATATGCACGACGCGGATTTCGTCGGCCACATCGCGGATCACGTCTACGCTCTGCCCCTCCATGGCTTCATGGTACACGTCGTAGACCAGATGAAGATTGCTTCGGCGGACGCCCTGAATGAACGCCGCCGCTTCGCGCGTGGTGGTGACCAGATTGCATTCCACGCTGCAAACGGATTCCATCAGCACCTCAATGCCATGCGGCGCGGCTGCGTCGCAGAGAATTTCGAACGCTTCCCGCATCTCATCCAGCGCACGGCGGCGATCCTGCCCCGCCGACACGTTGCGCGACTGCGGCGCGCCGATGCCGATGTAACGATACCCAAGCCCATTCGCCCTCGCACTCAGCGCCTGCATATAGGCTTCCAGCTTTTTCGGGTCATACCCTGCCCCGTTCAGTCGGAGCGCCGGCGTGCAGAAGCTATTGAGGCTGACGGTTTGCAGCGGGCCGGCCTGCAGCTTCCTCTTCGCCGCCTCAAACGCCTGCTCGTCCCATGCGGCGACGTCCTTGGCTGCCAGCGCAATGGTTTCATAGCCGAGCGCCGCCAGCGTGTCATAGTGCGAAAGGTCGATACAGCATCCAATTTTCATGCGGCTTTTCCCCCGTTTACTGCTTGGCCGTCAGGCCGCCGTCCACGCAGAGCACCTGCCCGCTGACAAACTCCGCCGCATCGCTGCACAGATAGACGGCCGCGCAGCCCAAATCCTTCGTTGTGCAGATTCTTCCGCGCGGAATCCGTTCCACCAGCTTGTTATAAAAAGCCGGGTCATCCAACTGGAAGGAATTGATCGGCGTGCGGGTGAAGGTCGGTGCAATGGCGTTGACGGTAATTCCGTATTTGCCCCATTCGCAGGCCAACTGCTTGGTATACATGTTGACCGCGCCTTTAGACGCGCAATAGGCGATATAATCCTGATCCGTGCCGATCAGCGACTTCACCGAAGAAATGGACAGGATGCGGCCATAGCCCTGCTCGATCATCAGCTTGCCGACTTCTTTGGTCGTCAGATGCAGCGCGCGCAGGTTGATGCCCAGCACGAAATCCCACGTCTGCGCGTCGTAATCTTCGGCTTTTTTCAGTTTGTTTACGCCAGCCGCATTGACCAGAATATCAATACGGCCGGTCTTTTGCCTGGCTTCAGCCACCATCTTCACGATGGAATCGTCTTCCAGCAGATTGACATGCACGTAGAAAAAGCGGCGGCCATTCTCTTTGGCCAGATCACCGATCCAGCCTTCCGGCTCTTTGAGGTCGGCCACGATGATATCCGCGCCGTTTTCCATGAGCGCCTGCGCGATGGGCAGCCCCAGTCCGCCGCCGCCGACGATCAGCGCCGTTCTCCCTTCCAGAGAAAACACGTTCTTAAAATGATCCATATGTCAAAAGATCCCCCTTCTTTTATTAGAACACCGATTAAACCGATGTGAGCAGATCGCCGTTTTCATCGAAGGCGAGTTCTTCTGGCAACCCCAGAATTTCCATATCCCGCATGCCGCGGATTGTAGGCAGCAGATTTTCGGAAACCCAAATGGTATCCATCGCCAACGTATCGCGAATTCGAATCATTGTGATTTCCTCCGGCGCTTTTCCGGGGGTCATTTTGATCGTTGCCTGAATGGTTTCTTTCTGCGTATCAAAATACATGGGGATTTTACATAGACAGGTCACAGTGCTTGTCAATGAATTGGGATAGGTGTTTTCTCGGCTCATACGCTCTACAACGCGTTTTGAACATGTGTCTGCCATGCCCAGCCCCACCACATTGCCGAGCGTCTTATCTGTAATATCCAGAATCCCGATTCGTGAGGCCTGTATGCCGCCCTGAATGGTCGGAACAATCCATCTTCCGGCGATGTTGGGGTCCATTCCCTCTCCGCTGATATCTTTCCCGATGCGATCCACGATAAGAACGTCCACTTGCGGAAGTTTAAGGCAAGCCATGCGGGATTTTGCGATTTTGAGCAGCTCCGGCTCCATTTTCGGGATTTCTTCTTTTGTCATAACCCGAACCATAGCTGTCTGGTCATATGCGTTTTCGATGATTCCAACGCCGAGCAGCACATTGGCGTTTTTTAGAATACCAAATGCAAATTTTTCCACGTTAGGACCGAGATTCAAGATGCCCTGACGATGACAGACCTCTGCCCCGTGCTGACAACCCAAACCGATGGTCAGCATTTTCATAACGCCGCTCTCATAATTCCCACGGAACGCGGTATGCGCTTTAATGCGGTTTAGAGAAATGATGCCGTCCGCTTCAGCAGCGAGACGATTGATGAATATGGGACGCCCGTCGTCCAACTCTCCGATCTGTGTCACGTCCATTGTGGCGACGACCGGACAACCCACGTATTCCTCTGTTACGCCGTATTCGTGAACAATGGCAAGCTGTCCTTCGGCGGTAGATCCACCGTGACTGCCCATGGCCGGAATGACAAAAGGACTTGCGCCCTGCTCCTTAAGGAAAGAGACCACCTCGCGAATAATGAGCGCCAGATGATCAATGCCTCGGCTTCCGGCGGTAATTGCGATGCGCGTTCCCGGCTGAATTTTATCCGTGACCTCTTTTCTGGAAAGCTCACGGCGTACCTCGCCAGGGACATCTTCCAAATGATCGTGATCAAACAGCTGTCGAACCTCTACCATACGAGGAATTGGAATGTCTTTCAGCATGTCATGAATGGCGCCCATTGTTCTAACTTCCTTTCTGTGAGGAATGGTTTGTTTGGAAATCGTGGAATCGCTCCCACGGTTTCCATATGTGTTATTCATCCGAACTTCGATTGAACGGACATTGGATAACACCATTATATGGAGAAAAAGACGAAAAATCAAGGAAAAAATTAAGCATAATTTGGTCCGTATTTATTTTTATTTACACTTTTATAATGGGATGGTTTTCAATTTTTCCTTGTGAGAAAAAGTTTATTTCTCACTTTGAAAGTGAGAAATAAGCCAAAAATCCGACTAAAAAATAACAGATATTCAAAAAATGTAAAAAAAAGTGTTGATTTCTTGTGCGCTTTATGTCATAATGCTCGTAGAAACGATACCACGAGCGAAAAAGGTGGTATCCATCTCATTCAGACCGCAAACGTTCATCAAAGAGACGGAACGCTTGCCCAAGCACAAGGAGGAAACACCCATGAAGAAACTCGTTGCTCTGGTTCTCACGATGCTGATGCTGGTCGCTGTCTTTACATCGATGGCTTCCGCAGCCTCTAAACCCATCAAGATCAAGTTCGCGTATATGCCGCCGGAGCTCACGCCTGAAGAGTGCGTAGAGACCACGATCGCCTACACCTTCCGCGACTATCTGGAAGAGCATTTCCCGGATCGCTTCCAGGTTGAAATTTATCCTTCCGGCCAGCTTGGCTCCTTTGCGGAGACTTACGCCGGAAACTCTGACGGCAGCATTGAAATTTCGCTGGTAAACGTTGCAGCAATTTCTACCGTTGATAAGAACCTCAATGTCTGGCAGATTCCCGGTTCGATCAGCAGCCTGGCGCAGATTCGTGCCCTTCTTTCCAGCGAGGAAGCGATGGCGACGTTTGACAACGTGAACAAGCAGACGGGAACCACGATTCTTATGGGTTTCTCCGCCGGCGCTCGCCACTTCACCAACAACGTCCGCGAGGTGAAAACCCCGGCCGATATGAATGGCATTGTGTTCCGTACCATGGAGAATCCGCTTTATGTCAAGATGGTTGAATCCATGGGTGGCGTAGCCGTTCCGATGGCTTCCAGCGAAATGTATTCTGCGCTTCAGAATGGCGTTATTCAGGGGCAGGAAAACCCGATTGCGTCCATCATTTCTGACATGACCTATCAGGTTCAGGATTATCTCACGCTGGACGGACACGTTTATTCCCTGGCTTTCATGGTTTGCAATACCGCATGGCTGAACAATCTTGATCCTGAGCTTCAGCAGGGCGTGAAGGATGCTGCGCAGGCTGCGTTTGCCGCTTCCAATGAGCGCGTTGATGCGCTTGAAGCGACCGGCCTTGAATTCCTCAAGACCACCGGCGGCATGCAGGTGTATGTGCCGACCGAAGAAGAGCTGAAGGCTTGGCACGATCAGTGCTATCAGGGCGCTGTCGGTTACGTCATCGAGCAGCTTGGTCAGGAAAAGGTTGATGAATTCATGAATCTCGTCAACAGCGTTGCCTACTAATTAAAAGCGCTCATTGGCCAGTAGGTTTGATTGTCTGGGCGCATAAGCGTCCAGACAATCTTTCTTTCATCGTCAATTAGAGCCAGAAATACGGTTACACGCATAACACAGTACTGTTTTGCCAGACCGAAAGGAGTCGGCTCCATGGATAATCTGAAAACCATCTATCATAAATTGGATGCGATTGAAAACGCGCTTTATAAACTTTGCGCTCTAATTGGCGCGATTGCGATGGGTATTGCATTCTGTGCAATTTTTCTTCAGGTTCTGTATCGCTATATCCTGTGTAATTTCGTAAACCTTCCGTTTGCCTTTACAGAAGAACTTGCACGATATTGTCTCTTCTGGATCATCTACCTTTTATTGCCCAGCGTTATAAAAAGCGGCATGGAAGCGGCAAATACCTTTCTTCCCAGCTTGCTAAAGGGAAAAGCCAAAACAGTTCTGTATCTGATCGTTCGAGGCATTTGCACCTTGATTGCGGTCATCGCCTTCTATTGTTCGTTTGCGACGCTGGAAACCTATTGGGGATTCACTTCTCCGGTCATGGCGCTGCCGGGCTTCTTCATGTATGGGCCCGTCGTAATCGGTATGGGCATGGTTTTGATGCGTTACGCGGTTGAATTCATCGGATTCATCTGCGGCGAAGTCAAGCCGTTTGAAACCATTGGTCAAGGAGGGGTCGAATAATATGGAAGCTGCCATTGTTTTAATTGTCTTTATCGCGCTTGTGATTATTGGCGTGCCGATTGGCTGGAGCATTGCGGGCGTCAGCCTGCTGACCCTTTTCTTCAGTGATGTCTCCTTCTCTATTTTGCCGATGAAAATGATCAGCGGCGTAAACTCGTTTACCTTCCTGTGTATTCCCTTCTTTATTCTGGCGGCCAATCTGATGAGCCGCGGCGGCATTACAAAGCGCATTTTCCTTTTCTGTGACGCGCTCTGCGGCCACTTCAGCGGCGGCTTGGCACACGCCAATGTTCTGGCCAGCATGCTGTTTGGCGGCATCAGCGGCGCATCTAACGCGGACGCGGTCGGTCTGGGCTCCATCGAAATCGAGATGATGACCGAAAAGGGCTATGACCGTGGATATTCCGCCGCCGTCACCGCAGCCAGCGCCATTCTTTCCTCCATTGTTCCGCCGAGCAACATCTTCATTGTTTACGCTGTTACAGCCGGCACGGTTACGGTTTCCGCAATGTTTGTCGGCGGTATTATTCCGGCTGTCATTTTGACACTCCTGCTGATTGCACTGAACGTCTATTACGCGAAGAAATATCACTTCCCGAAGAATGAAAAGTTTGCGGGATGGAAACACGTCGGAAAGACCGCGCTTGAAACGCTTCCCGCGCTGTTCATGCCGATCATCATTCTGGGCGGTATTCTGGCCGGTGTGTTCACGCCGACCGAATCCTCCGTTGTCGCTGGCGTATATGCCTTGATCGTTTCTGCCTTTGTTCTGCGCAACCTGACATGGAAAGACGTCTATGAGGCGCTGGTCGAATCCGCAAAGATGACCGCCGTGGTTATGTTCATCATCGCCGTCGCTTCTGCGATGGGATGGGGCATCACTACGATGCGCCTGCCCCAGAAGGTTTCCGCATGGTGCCTGGCGATGGCCAATTCCAAGCTTCAATTTATGTTTATCACGTTTATCCTTCTTGTCATCATTGGTACGCTGGTCGATGTGACGCCGGCCATCCTCATTATTGTGCCGATTCTTGTTCCGGCCGCAAGGGCTTTTAACGTGAATATGCTTTATTTCGGTCTGTTTGTCGCGATGACCCTGACGATGGGGCTTGTCACCCCGCCGGTGGGTATGCTATTGTTTACCACATCTACGGTTGCCAAAATTGATTTAAGTAGAATGTATAAGGCTATCCTGCCCTATGCTGTCGTCGAAATTTTGTTCTGTATTCTGATGATTTTCGCTGAACCGATTTTGATGTTCCTGCCGCATTTGCTGGGATATTGACAAAAGGTGTTTACGCGGAATTCCGATGAACTGCGAAAGGAGTCCTGCGTATGAGAACCACAATTCATGACATTGCTAAGGCATCCGGTTTATCCCCCTCCACCGTTTCGCGCGTGTTGACCAACAACCCACACGTCAGTGCGGAAGCAAAGCGCAAGGTTGAGGAGGCTATCAGCAAAACCGGATATGTTCCAAACGGTTTGGCTCGTGGTTTGGTAACGCGCAGACGAAATTTGATTGCTGTCATTATTCCGGAGGAGAGCAATCCGTTTTACGTCGATATTCAGTCTGCGATCAACGAAGTTGCCGCACAGAATGACATGAGCGCCATTCTCGTTACGCAAAATGAAAATGGTCGACGCACGACGGTAGAGAGAGTTCTGGAAATGGGCATTGACGGCTTCATCCATTTGGGCGCACTTGAAAATGATAGCATTATCCCCATGCTTGCTCAAACGGGAACGCCGTTTGTCCTTCTGGATCGTCATCTGCCGGGCGTTCAAGCGGACAAGGTTCTCTTTGATAATCATCATTCCGGTTTTGCTGCGACCGAATATATGCTGTCCCTCGGCCATCGGCGGATTGCTTATGTTTTCGGGTCTCCAAGTTCTTTTTCCAGTTGGGATAAGTATCAGGGCTATGTCGATGCGCTTCGAGAGCACTGTATTCCGATGGATAGCAAGCTCGTCGTCAGCGGTATGCTCACTTTTGATTCGAGCTATCGGGTGATGCAGAATCTACTTGATGAGCGAGAATCTTTGGGCTTCACTGCCGTCATCTGCGGAAGCGACTACATGGCTCTCGGCGCGCGTCAGGCAATTCTCGAACGCGGTTTGCGCATTCCGGAGGACCTCTCCATTTTGGGTATGGACGACATATTCTATACCCGGCTTGCCGGAGTCGGTTTGACGACGATCCGCGCTCCGAGTTCCGAAAGCGGCCGCCTTGCCGCAAAGCTTCTGATTGAGCGCATTGCTAACCCGAGCAAAGAACAGGAAACTCATATTCTTAAGACAGAGCTGATTTGTCGAGAAAGCTGTTGTCCATTAAAAGGAGAAGAAAATATATGATTATTACAGATGTTAAGCCGATTAAGCTCCAATTCTGGCCTAAAAACCCGCCGCGTGACGGCCTTGCGGCAATTCCTACTCGCGATGTATTTCTGGTTCAAATTGAAACTGACGAGGGAATTTCGGGAATCGGAGAGGGATTCGCCCTGGGTTCTCTGGAATCGCTGGCTGTCTTGACGACGGAAACCCTTCGGCCTCTGCTTATCGGACAAAATCCGCTGATGATCGAGGCGCTGTGGAATCGCATGTATCTGAATACGGCGAGATACGGAAGACGCGGCATTATGATGGCGGCCATCAGTGCGATCGACATTGCGTTGTGGGATATCCTTGGAAAAAAGGCGGGCATGCCGGTGTATCAACTGCTCGGCGCTGCAAAGGATTCCCTCATTCCATACGCAAGCGCAGGCTATTATATGGAAGGAAAGGGGATTCCGGAGCTTCAGGCGGAATGTCTGGGCTATGTAGACATGGGCTTTAAGGCCATTAAGATTAAAGTAGGAGGCGCTCCCGTCGAAGAGGATATCGCCCGTGTACACGGCGTTCGTGAAGCGATCGGGCCGAACATCGCGCTGGGCATTGATGCAAACAATGCATGGGATTATCCTACGGCACTTAAAATGGCGCGTGCCTGCGAAAAGGAAGATATTCTCTTCTTTGAAGAGCCGATGTCTACGGATTTTCCGGAAGACTGTGCTCGATTGGCCGCCCATACCGACGTATCGATTGCCGGCTATGAAACCCTGCTGACGCGATATGGAATGAAAGATTTTATTGTCCGCAATGCGGTGGATATTGTTCAGGTTGACGCCATTTGGACGGGCGGTATTACGGAAGCCCGTCGGGTAGGCATGATTGCTGGAACGTGGGGCAAAAAAGTCATTCCGCATTTCTCTGCTTCTATGGTTTCTCTGGCTGCCAACCTCAGCTTTGGCCAATCCCTTTACAATACCGAATACATGGAATACACGCTTGACGAGAATCCGCTGCGTTCCGAACTTTGCACGGAAAGCATTGTTATGAAGGACGGCGTTGTTCGCGTATTTGATAAACCCGGCCTTGGCATTGAGCTGAATTGGGATACCGTCGAGCGTTACCGCGTCTGATTTTGGTTTTGTTGTAAACGCAAAAGTCGGCAAAAAATCAAAGAGATAAGTGGCGGCGAACAGGTTTCCCTGTTCGCCGCCTTAGCAGTTCTTCGTCCTGCGGCGGCGCATCTTTCTGCGGAAAGACGCTGCGTCCGCCATTCAGCTTTCGGAAGCGTATGTGATGGAGAGGACGATATCCTGTTCGAAATCGCCGAATTTTTTCCCGAAAATATTGAAACCGCCCGGGTATTCCGCATCCGGCTTATTTCCAATGCGTATGGTAATGGGCGTGTTGGCGGAAAAGTGAAATTGATGAATCGTCAGATTCGGGACGGGCGTTCCGTTCAGAAGGCAGCCTGTTTCCGATAGTTCGAGAATGAGGAGTTTTCCATATTGCGTGCAGCCGCTGCTCCACCATTCCGGATTTAACCGCCCGCGCCGGGCGCCATAATCGCTCGGGCAGCGCCATGTTCCGCACTCTGTTCCGTTGATCCAAATGGTGATGTCGCTTGGCCAGTCTTCGTTGTAATTATAAAATTCGGAACAGACTTCGAAGGAGAGCTGAAGCCCCTTTGGCTTATCCTTCGGCGTAAGCAAATAAGGAAATTGATATTCGACAAATCCGGTCTTTGACCAGATGAGCTGCGCAAAGACGTGATTCGGCATGAAAAACATTTCGGGTCGATCATCGGGCGCCAGATATCCGGCTTCGGAAACAATGCCGCAGCCGGGTACAATTTCGCATTTTGTGTAGCAGCCGATCGGCATGGAAATCGTTGAAACCTTATCGACGCTGTCATCCGTTTTATTGAGCCGTATGCTGATGGCATTGTGGTTCCTGCTGCATATTTTTTTCGCCCCGCGGCTGCCCTGCAGGGTTTTTGTTTTGATGAGCCCAACGTTCTCCAGCGACTTTACATATAAAGACGCGCTGGAATACGGGATATTCAGTTTTTCGGCGATTTCTCCGACGCTGTAACTGTTAAAATAAAGAAGCTTGAGCGTCTGTATGCGCGCCGGGCTGCTCAGTGAAGCCGCCAATTCGCAAAGAAGGTCTTCGTCTTCCAGGCTCAGGCTGAGTATTTTGGGCATTCTATTCCGAACCTCCCTCTCCTTTTTGCCTATTTTACCAAAATTCATGGAGAAAAACAACCGAAATCCCGCCGGACAGGAAAAGATATTGTAATTATTGACATTATATGCGTCGATTTATTATACTAATAGTACAGAAAAGGACGTAGCGGGTGGCCACCGACTTCCTTTCAACAGAACGAACAGCATAAATGAAAAGGAGAGAATAAAAATGACGAAACGCCTGATTTCATGTTTGCTTTGTTTGTGCACGCTGATCGGCTTTGCGGCCGTCGCTTATGCCGATGATCCCGTCGAGGTCGTCTTCTGGAACGGGTATACGGGCTCTGATCAGCCGACACTGGAAGCGATTGTCGAAACCTATAACAATTCGCAGGATAAAGTCCGTATCAAAATGGAAATCATGCCGTGGGACACCCTGTATCAGAAGCTGATGCCTGCCTTTATTGCGGGCAACGCGCCTGACCTTATTGGTTTCTCCGTCACGAGGTATATGGAATACGCGATGGCGGGCAAGCTGGAGCCGCTGGATGCGTTCATCGCTTCCTCCGAAACGATTACGATGGATAATCTGGTTCAGGGGCTGTTCAAGGCCGGCAATTATGACGGCAAACAGTATACCCTTCCGATGGCCTGCGCCGCGATGGTGATGTACTACAACAAGGATATGTTCCGCGAAGCCGGGCTGGATGCCGAAAATCCGCCGGCCACGATGGAAGAGCTGTATGCCGCGTGGGACAAGCTGATTCAGAAGGACGGAAACGGCAACGTCACGCAGTACGCGCAGGCCATCGGCGTTAAATCGACCGTGGCGATGATGCCGGTATTCATGTGGGCGTATGGCGCCGATTACATCAAGGACGGCAAGAGCGTGCTGGATTCGGACGAAGCCACAGCGGCCATGACGATGATTGCGGACGCTTATGCCAAGGGCGTCAGCCCGGTCGGCCTGACGGGTCAGGAAGCGGACGATCTCTTTGCCGCGGGCAAGGCTGCGATCGAGTTTAACGGTCAGTGGGCCGCGCCGGGCTTCCGCGCCGCGGGCATTGATCTGGGCATTGCCGAGGTTCCGGCCGGCATGGATGGCCGCGACCGCAAAACCTGGGGCGGCGACAGCATTATGTGCATGAGCGCGGATTCCAAGGTAAAGGAAGCCGCTTGGGACTTCATGGAGTACTGGAACGGAAAGGAAGCGCAGAAGACGTGGGCGCTGAACGTCGGCTTCATTCCTTCCCGACTGGATATGGCGGACGACGAGGAAATTTTGACCGGCAACCCCGATCTGGCGATCTTTATGAAGGCCTCCACGTATGCCCAGATGTTCATGGCCGATCAGCCTATGAGCGGACGGATCGACGAAGAAGTTCTCGTTCCGTTGTATGAATCGGTTTCCAGAGGCACGGCAGCACCCGCCGATGCGCTGAAAAAAGCATCCAAGGCTCTGGACGCCATTCTGGCCGAGTAAAAAGGCGGAGGGATTACGGAGGGGCGTCTCCGTAATCCCTTTTTATGAGCGCATCCTTCCCGCAAAGAAAGAACACAAAGAACATCGCGTTTTTTGAGGTTACGACAATGAAAGCATTCAAGAAGAAAAACGGAATTGAAAGCAGGTTAGCGCAGGCCGGAATTCGAATGGTTCTGCCCTCTATGCTGATTATTGCCGTGTTTACGATTTATCCCATTTTCCAATCGCTCATTATGAGCTTCACAAACTGGAATATTCTGAAAAACACCAGAAAATTCGTCGGTCTCAACAACTATATCCGGATGTTTGCCGATGAACGCTTTCTGAACGCGCTGAAAAATACGGTGGAGTACACGCTGCTTTATGTTCCGCTTCTGCTGCTTTTATGCATCCTGTTTGCCGCTCTGATCAATTTCAGGTTCAAAGGCGCTTCGTTTTACAAGAGCGTGATGTTTGTTCCGGCAGTCACCTCCATGGCGATTATAGCCATCATCTTTCGGTATATTCTGGATGGCAATATCGGCATTATTCCGCTTTGGCTGAAAAAATTCGGCGTGATCGCTCCGGATTTTCTTCGGGACGAGCATACGGCAATGGGCGCGGTCATCTTCACCAGCCTGTGGCGATGGACAGGGTTCAACATGGTCATCATCCTGGCCGGAATCAACGCCATTCCGGAAAGCCTCTATGAGGCGTCTGCCATAGACGGGGCGGGAAACGTGAAGCAGTTTTTCTCAGTGACGCTGCCGTTGATTGCGCCCTCCGTCAGCTTTGTGTTGATTACCAATATCATCAGTTCTTTTCAGGTGTTCGACCAAGTTTACGTCATGACGAAGGGCGGGCCGATGTTCCGCACGGAAGTTCTTGTCTATTACATTTACTATCAGGGATTTACCGTGTACAACATGGGATACGCCTCGGCAATGGCTTTTTTCCTTTTCCTGATCGTTCTATTCTTCACCGTCTTCCAGCTGAAGGGCTTCAGCCGAGCGGAATCCAATTTGGAGGGATAAGCCATGAAAAGCAAATTATCCAAGGGCTGGAGTATTTTCTGGTGCATCGTGTTTGCCGTCGTCAGCGTGGTTTTTATGCTCCCGCTGATTTGGATGCTCCTGTCTTCCTTTAAGCCGGAAGGCTTGATTATGGGCAGGCCGGAGTGGCTGATTCCCCGGCAATGGACGCTCGAAGGCTATTCCACGCTGCTTAAAAAAATCCCGTTTTTCCGTTTTTTGCTCAACTCGCTTATTTTCGCGGGCGGAACAACGGTTTCAATGCTGTTTTTGGATTCGATGGCGGGCTATGCGTTTGCCAAATTAAAATTTAGAGGCAGTCATGTTTTGTTTGTCGTGGTTCTGATCTCCATGATGATCCCGTTTCAAATCACCATGATTCCGACATACCTGCTCCTAAACGATCTGCACATTTTGAACACATACGCGGGCTTGATGATTCCGCGCATGACCAACGCATTCGGTATCTATTTCATGCGTCAGGCGTTTCTCGGCGTGCCGAACGACCTGCTGGACGCGGGGCGGATTGACGGCCTGACGGAATTCGGCATTTATCGAAAAGTTGCCATTCCTGTCGTCGGCGCTTCCATCGCGACGCTCGCCGTCTTTCATTTCATGGCGGGATGGAATGATTTCATGTGGCCGATGCTTATGACAAATTCGCAGACGATGCAGACGCTGCCCGTCGGCCTGGCCTTGTTCCAGGGAGAGCACACCAGCGAACACGGCCCCATGTTCGCCGGCGCGGTTCTCTCCATTCTTCCGATTTTCATTGCGTTCCTGTGCGCACAGAAAACGTTTATTCAGGGCATCGCGCTTAGCGGCATCAAGGGCTGACCAGAAGGGAGAAGGTTTATGTTTCAAGACCGTTTTCATTGGGGATTTGGAATTGAAGATACATTCATCGGCGATCCCCATCCCGTCACCGGCAAGGTGCTGGACGAATACGAACTGACGGATCACTATCGGCTGTGGAAAGAGGATTTTGACCGGATCGGAACCATCGGCTTGGATTCCGTTCGATGGGGAATCCCATGGTACCGCGTCCAGCCGGAGAAAAACAAGTGGGACTGGTCGTTTACCGATCAGGTGATCCCCTACATCGTTCAGGAGAAAAAGCTGCATCTTGTTTTGGATCTGATGCACTACGGCGTGCCGACATGGATGAAACAGGCGTATCTGGACCCCGATTATCCGCAATACGTCGAAGCGTATACGGCGCGCGTCATCGAGCGCTACGGGCAGTATCTCCGTTTCGCAACGCCCTACAATGAACCGCATACGGCATGCGAATTCTGCGGAAATCGAGGCGAATGGCCGCCCTATTTAAGCGGATATCAGGGATATTTCGACGTGTTGAAGGGCGTTGTGCGCGGCACGCAGCGCCAAACGAAGCTGCTGCAAAAAGCAGGGATTCAGTGCGTTCAGGTGGAGTGTTCGGGCGGATCGTTGACCCGCGATCCGTCGCTTTCGGAGCTGGCCGATTTCGAATGTGTGCAGCAGGAGATGTTTTTTAATTTCCTGACGGGGGATTTCGCCGGATTGGAAAAATGGTTTCCCCTTTTCGAGCGTTACGGGCTGACGGAAAGCGATTTGAAAGCCTTTGAGGCGCAGCGCTGCACGATTGATATCATGGGCATCAACTTCTATCCGCAATTTTCGTACCAAAATCTGAGCGTCCAACCGGACGGAAAGCCCGTCCGTACCAACTGCCAGCTCTGGACAGAGGATCTGAAACAAAAGATTTTGAATCGTTACGCCCGATTCCACTGCCCGATGATGATTACCGAAACCAGCGTGCGCGACGATGAGGAAATGAAAAAGCGCTGGCTTCAGGAGGCGTCCCGCACCGTATTCGAGCTGTATCAAAACCAGATTCCCGTCTACGGATTCTTCTGGTTCCCCATCATTGATATGTATGACTGGGAATACCGGATTCACGAGGGACCCAAGGAGGATTTCAAAGCGCGCTTTGGTTTTTATAATCAGCAGCGTCAGGCCAATCCATGCGTGGAAATCTATCGTTCGATTGTAAAAGAGGTGGGCAGATGAGCCGGAGAGCTTGCTATCCGCGGCCGGATTTTAGGCGGGAAACCTGGATGAGTCTAAACGGCGCTTGGCGCTTTTCATTCGGAGACGAGGAAAAGGACAGAATGGATCAGCCGCCGACGCTGTCTCAAATGCCGCTGACGATTGAGGTTCCCTATGTCTATCAAAGCGAATTATCGGGCATTGGCCAAACGGAAGCCCACGACGTCGTCTGGTATGGAAAAACCTTCCGCCTGCCGGATTGTTTTGACGAGCGGACGCACTTGATCTTTGGCGCGGTCGATTGGCACTGCGATCTGTTTGTGAACGGCCGCTACGCCGGAAGCCATGACGGCGGATACACCCCATTTCGAACGGATATCACGCCTTTTCTGCGCGCAGACGGCGAACAGGAATTGATTCTTCGCGTTGAGGACACCCTTCGATGCGACCAGCTTCGGGGAAAACAATCGTGGGAAGAAGAACCTTCGCGCTGCTGGTATACGCCGTCCACGGGCATTTGGCAATCCGTATGGCTTGAGCGTGTGCCCGATAACCCCATTCAATCCATTCATATCACGCCCAATCTGCCCCAATCCGAAATTCGGTGCGAAATCTCGTTGAACAAGCCGCCGAAAAAGGACGGCCAATTCAAAATTGACGTACAGTATCAGGGGCATCCCGTCGCCGCGCTGACCTACAAAACCAAACAGATGAGCGTGGATTTAAGCGTTCCGATTCAGCCGGAAGACTATATCGACGAGATTCATTATTGGACGCCGGAGCATCCGAATCTCTACGATGTAACCGTATCCTATGCGTCGGACGGACAGACGGATCAGGTATTTACGTATTTCGGCTTTCGAGACGTCTGTACGCGCGACGGAAAAACCCTCCTGAACCATCGGCCGATTTATCAGCGGCTCATTCTGCATCAGGGGTATTACGACGGCGGTTTATTGACGGCAGACACGGACGAGCGATATCGAACCGACCTTCAAACCATCAAAGACATGGGCTTTAACGGAGTTCGGATGCACCAGAAAATCGAGGATCCGCTTTTCTACTATTGGGCGGATAAAATCGGCCTTCTCGTCTGGGGAGAATTGCCGAGCTGCTATGAGTTTTCCGAACTTGCCATGCGTCGCAGCTTCGAATCCATGCGCGAATTCATACAAAGAGATTATAACCATCCCTCTATCGTGTGCTGGGTTCCGCTGAATGAATCATGGGGCGTTCGCAATATCGAGCAAAACGCCGCACAGCAGCGTTATGCCGTCAGCCTATATCATTTCATCAAGGCGATGGATTCAACGCGCTGGGTATCGACCAACGACGGCTGGGAACAGGTGACAACCGATTTCTGTACCCTCCATGATTATTCGTTTGACGGCAAAGCCCTTTCTTCCCGTTGGGATGATCTGGACGCCCTGCTTCAATCGGCCGCGCAGGATCGAATGATCTTTGCCTCCGGTTATCAATATACGGGGCAGCCCATCCTGCTGACGGAATTCGGCGGCGTCGCTTTCAAGACAAATCAATCTGAAAAGGATTGGGGCTATTGTGCAATCGAAAAAAATGAAGCGTCGTATATTCGCCGATTAACGAGCCTGTTTAGCTATATCAAAACCAATCGCCGAATTCAGGGGTATTGCTATACGCAATTTACAGACGTCATGCAGGAGACAAACGGCTTGCTGTCCATCCGTCGCGAACCTAAAATCGCCATAGACGTGATTCGAGCCATTCTTTTCGGAACCGACAATTCGGAACCCATTTTTCCCGTTCCGTGATCGTGAATGTCTTCCACAGCCACTCCTTCCACCGCCTGCGGGCGGAGCACGCGCTCCGCTAGGCCTAGGGGATTAGGGGGAGATTTCGATTTCTCCCCCTTAAATCCCCTAGGAACCCCATAACCCCCTTTGAAACGAGCAGGGTTGCGACCCTGCACCCGGGGTTGTATAAAAGGCTCCGAGAGGACGCGCGAAGGGTCATAGGGGCGACCGCAAAGCCCCTATATCCAATCGACGGCAAGGCCGAAGGCCTTGACCGTCGCCCTCAGCCCTCCCCCAAAGAGAGAGTCCTTGATCTGAAAAATCGAACATTAGAAAAAGACGGCGGGTTTAACCCGCCGTCTTTCACTTTATTCCGCTGTCTGCGTCAGCGTTGCGCCGACGATGGCCTGCGTCCACGTCTGGTTTTCCGTCACGCGGTAGTTTTGCAGGCGGGTCGTGTAGAAATCAAAGTACACGTTGGAGTAGACCGGGATCGCGGGCAGAACCTCCGTCCAGCGCTCCTGGAAGGCGACCCACTTCCGGCAGTAGCTCAGCACGTCGCCCGGCTCCGTCTTGCGCATGTCCACGGCGAGCTGGGAGAGCTTCTTGTCGCGAATACCCGTGCGGTTGACGGTCTTCACGTAGGCCTCGTCCGTCGAGTACGTCGTGCTCGGGTCGAAGACGGTGCCGAAGTTCGTCGCCAGATAGATCATGTCGCAGTCGCGCGCCACGCGGCGGTAGTAGATATCCAGCAGCTCGTTCATCGGAACGGCCTTGACCGTCAGGCGGACGCCGATGGAAGCGAGGTTTTCCGTCAGCGTCGCGTTCAGCGCGTCGCCCACGGCGTTCCCCTCCGGATAAATCAGCGTCAGGTCGAGCGCGACGGTCTTGCCGTCGATCTTCTTGGCGCGGATTCCGTCCTTGCCGAGCCGCCATTCGTCCTGATCCAGCAGCTTGGCCGCCTGATCGAGGTCGAGCGGGTAATCCTTGAGCTTGTCGAGGGACAGCGCGTCCCACTGGGCGACGGTCTTCTCGTAGGCCGCGATCTCCTTGGCGGTCGCGTTGGCCGGAAGATCGGCGACGGGCGGCTGAATCGTGCCCGCGGCGAGCTGATACATCCACTGGCCGATGCCGAAATAACCGTTGGCCTTCAGGCCGAAGTTGCCCGTGTAGGCCTTCACCAGCGCGTCGCGGTCAAAGCAGCTCGCAATCGCCTGACGAACCGCCTTGCCGGAGACCGTCTGGCGCTCGCAGCTGAAGCTGATCATGCTCAGGCCGCTGCGCGGGTAGTTCGCCACGGAGAACGGCTGATCCGCAGTGGATTGAATCCCCTTGCTGATCGTATCGGCGGCCACCATCTTGTTGAGCAGATCGACTTCGCCGCTGAGCAGCAGGTCGATGGCCTCGTCGTTGGCGACCGTGCGGTAGACGATGGTTTCGATGGTCGGCTTTTCGCCGTCCTCGTTGCCCTTGTAATACGGGTTGATGGCAAAGCTGGCCGTGCCGCTCTGCGCGTCGTAGCTCGTCAGGGTGTACGGGCCGCTGACGACGGATGGGTGGCTCATGTAGCCGGTGGCCGCGTCCAGAATCGTCTTTTGAAGCAGGCCGGCGGTGAAGATCGCGGCGCCCGTGCCGCTGGCATTGACAATACCCACGCCCTTTTCGGTATCGACCACCTTGCAGCCCGGCGCGAGAACGCTGATGGGATACGGGCTGTAATCAAACAGCGCCATCTCGTAGAAATACGGCTCGTAGGCCTTGCTGATCGTGATGGACATCTGCGTGTCGCTCAGCAGACGAACGCCGCGCAGGACGGACGATTTGCCGGACTGGTACGCATCCATCCCCAGAATCGCGCCGACGGCGGCGGATTGCCCGCCCAGCTTCGCCAGCTCCGGCGAGGCCGTCAGCAGGATGGAAAACGCATAATCCTTCGCGGTGATCGCGCTCCCGTCGGAGAACTTCAAATCGCCGTAGAGGTCGAACGTGTATACGCGGTTATTCTGCGCGTCCCTGGAGACGGCCATGCCCGCGACCACGCTGTCGTTGATCTGGTACGTGCCGGTTTCGTGATCCCAGCTCATCAGGTTATAGCCGTGCAGCAGCGCCCGAACGTCTATATCCGCGGTGTTGCTGCCGAACAAATCCGTGAAGAACGCGCCGCTCATCGCCGTTGTGCTGCCGACAACCAGTTGATTTCCCGCCGCCATCGCGACGCAGCCCGTCAACATCCACAGAGCGAGCAACAAGGTGAGGATTTTTTTCATGGCCTTCTTCCTCCTGTTGTTGTAGTACGGAGAGACCGCATCCGGCGGGCACAGCGCGCGCCGGATACGGTGAAAGGGTTACTCGAAGCAATCGCCCACGTTCATGGTGATGTTGCCCAGGCCGAGCGGTACGCCGTAGTCATCCAGGTTCACGCCGTCGGCGGTGTAGATGACCGTCACCTTGATATCGCGGTTGTAGATCGTGCCGCTGACCACGGTTTCGGAGGCCGTGTAGCCCGCGATGACCGGGGACGTGATATCAAACGTTTCGCCGTTCTTCAGGCCGCCGCGGTTGTAGGAAGCCGCCGCGCGCTTGCCGTTCTGATAAACGTAGTTGATCGTCAGGTTGAACGTGCGCCGCGGTTCCGGCTTCGGCTTCTCGGTCACGGTCAGCGTGCCCACGGACAGCGCAATGCTGTAGTTGGCCGCGTTGAACGCGCCGGTCGTCGTATACCGGATGGCGTTCGGGGTGCTGCCCACCTTGGTGATGGAGCCGGTCGCCTCCGCCTTCGCCAGTTCGCCCGGAACGAAGCCGTCGCCGGTGATCGTCACGGCCGGGCGGGTCAGCGCCGAGCCGTCATACGTCTTGGTCGCGGACTGCGAGGTAATCAGCACGCTGCGCTTATTGATAATCAGCTTGCCCGGAAGAATGGTGCGCGCGTACATCTCGGAAACATCCTTGTTGTTCGCATCGACAATCGTGATCTTTTCCGGGTCGAGGGTCAGTTCATAGCTTCCGGCGTTCACGCCGCTGCCAATCACCGCCGCGGAGAGCTTGTGGCCTTCCAGCAGCTTGCCGGACGTGATTTCCACATCCTTGCCGGTGATCGCCGCGCCGTTATAGGTCGCCGTCACGTCCTTCGGCTTGATGGTGATCGGGGCGAACGTCTTGATTTCCACCTCGTCGCCGCCGTTCGGCTCTTTCGGCTCATCGCTCTTCGGGTCTTTGATTTCGTCGCCCGTCGCCGTCGCCGTGTTCAGAACAGAGCCTTTCAGCACGTCCGCTTCGGTGACGACGTATTCCGTGGTGAACGTCTTGGTTTCGCCAACGGCCAGCGTTTCAATGGTCGCGGTCAGCCCCGTCAGCGGGTCTTCGACCTTCACGTTCGTATACGGCACGTTGCCCGCGTTCTCAACCTTGATCGTGTAGGTGATCGTCTGCCCCAGCGCGGCCTTCTGCCCGTCCGGCACGTCGGAGGTCTTCGTCACGTTGAGCGTGGTATCCAGCTTAGCCGTTTCGACTTCATCTCTCGCCTCCCATCTCTTGTCGTCGCCAAAGGTGGCCGTGACCGTGTTGCGGAAGACGCCCGCCAGAATGTCATTCGAGGTAATCGTGTAGGTCGCCTGAATCTCCCACTTTTCGCCCGGCTCAAGCGTCTTGGTGGCCTTTGTGCCAATCGCAGCGCCCTGCGGGTCTACAAACGTAACGCCCGGCTGTTCTTCCAGCGTGACCTCTTTCTGCTCGTTGTAGATGTTCGTGACGGAGATCGTGAAGGTGACCTTATCGCCCCGGTTGTAGCCCATGTCCTTCGGGATATGCGTCTTGGTGACCACGTTCTCCGGCTTAACAGGATCGTCTCCCGTGCCGTCGGTGACGGTCAGAGTGCCCGGAACGAATGTGAAGTTGTAATTCTTCAGCTGCTTGCCTTCCTCGGGTATAACCTCCGTAATCAGGCTGGCACTGCTTCCAACCAGCGTCTGGCTGCCTGTCAGAATGACCGCTGCAAAATCATCCGCAAAGTTTACGCCTTCCACATACGAGTGGACATAATCCTCCGCTTTTAGCGGCTCTCCGTCGTAAGTCTTGCTCGCGATGGGCGCTTGCAGCGTAACCGGGGCGGGCGTGATCTCAAGCGCGCCGTCAACAACCACAAACTCGACGTTCGTGAAGTTCGCGTTGGTGTTCTTGAAGTCGCCAGCCACAATGCCTACCGGATATTCGCCAACGTTCGTTCCCTTGGCCGTCCACATTACGGTCGGATTTTCCTCCACGCTGTCCTCGTCATACAGCGGATTGTCAGCCGTCATGCTCTCGTAGCCCGAAACGATATGTTCCTTGCCGTCATACGTCGCGGTGCCCGATTTCTCCGTGATCGTCACCGTCACTTTGTCCGTGACCGGCGTGACTGTCAGCGTACCATTTTCAGTCTTGATATCGTAGTTGTCCGCCTTCGTGCCCTTGTTCAGCGTGTAGGTGAACGTGTTATCACTAGAGCCAACGTTCGTCTGAGTGCCCGTCACGTTGTACTCCGCGCCTTCGCCGTCAGCAAAGCCGTCAGCGCCGCCAACCGTCACCTTGTCGTTCGTCAGCGCCGTGCCGTCGTAGACCTTGCTGTCAGAAGCAGAGGTCAGCGTCACGCTGCGCTTATTGATCGTCAAACTGCCGTCGGTCACAACAAACTCAACGTTCGTGAAGTTGGCGCTCTTGTTCGTGAAGTTCGCAGCGGTCAGCCCCATCGGGTAGGTGTTCGCATCAGTGCCCTTCACTTCCGCATTGCCCTTAAACTCGAAGTCGGCTTCCGTGTACTTCTCGTTGCTGATCGACACCCCGTAGCCGCTCGCGGTCTTCTCGCTTCCGTCATACTTCTCGGAAGCCGTGTTGCCCGTGATCGTCACCGTCACTTTGGCCGTGACCGGCGTGACTGTCAGCGTACCATTTTCAGTCTTGATATCGTAGTTGTCCGCCTTCGTGCCCTTGTTCAGCGTATAGGTGAACGTGTTATCGCTCTCGCCAACATCCGTCCGGCTTCCCGTCACGTCATACGCCGCGCCTTCGCCGTCAGCAAAGCCGTCAGCGCCGCCAACCGTTACCGTGTCGTTCGTCAGCGCCGTGCCGTCGTAGACCTTCTCGCCAGAGCCAGAGGTCAGCGTCACCTTGCGCTTCTCAATCACGAGCTGGCCGTCTTCGATCACGAACTTCACATTCGAGAAGTTCGCGTTCCTGTTCGTGAAGTCCTCAGGCTTCAACGCCATGTCGTACGTGCCCGCGTCGGTGCCCTTCACTTCCGCAGTGCCGTTAAACGTGAAGTCTTTTTCCGTGTACAGCTTGTTGCTGATGTTGGTAACCGTGTAGCCCGTTACGGTCTTCTCGGTTCCGTCATACTTCGCGGTGCCAGCGTTCTCCTTGATCGTCACAACCACTTCGTCCGTCGCCGCCGTGATCGTCAGCTTTCCCGGATTCGCTTCTTTGACGATGTAGTTACCCGTGGTATCGCGCTTTCCAACCGTATCTTCCGCAAACGCTGCCGGATATTCGCCGACAAGCGTTCCCTTCGCGCCAACGGTAATTCCCTCGAATGTCAGACCGTCAACCGAGCAGTCATAGCCGGAAACGCTATGCTCTTCTCCATTATAAGGCACAGTCTTGCTCTTTGCCGTCAGCGTCACTTCGGCGGGGCTGATCGTCAGGCTGCCGTTGATCGCCTTCGTAACGATATACTTTCCTGTCGCGTCAACCGTACCCTTAGTTCCGGTCGGGAAGTTAGCGTGATAGGTTCCAGCATTCGTTCCCGACGCACCAACTGTGATATTGCTGAAATCAGCGCCTTCCGGCGCTCCGGTAAAGCCGGAAACGCTATGCTCGTTTCCATCATAAGTCGCCGTGTCGCTGTTCGCCGTCAGCTCGACGTTCTTATAATAGTAGAAATTGATTACGTTTTCGTCAGAGTTAGCCTTAATCGTGATCTTCTTGGAATCTCCCGATACCGACGTGTAGCCATCGACCGTAATGGGGGATTCCGTCACGGAACTACCGAGCGCCGCAGTTCCTTTTTTAGGCGCTGCAACTTTAGTCTTTGTTCCGTTCAGATAATAGTTTACCGTGTAAGCGGCGGTGTTCTTTTTATAGTAGAACGTCAGCTCGCCCTTGTCTTTTTTGAAATCGACGGTCTGCTCTTTCGGGTGACCATTTACAAAATAGAAAGAATAGAGATTTTCCTGCCAGGAATCAGGCGCTGTGATCTTTTTGGGGGTTTGCCCCATAAGGCCTGACTCTTCATACGAATGAATCAATTCTTTAGTATCATAATCGACATATTTGATCGTATAAACGGAAGGAAGCTGCTTAATATCAATCGTTCCGTTCATGTGCCATGTATACGTTCCCGCCTTCACATAATCATCCGCGCCATTGTCAACATAGAATTCCGTCCATGTAATTTGGTCTAGATCTATTTTTTGATTGTCTGTCCAACGGGTAAAATTAGTTTTTAATACGGTTTTATATGAAACGCCTACATCACTAAAAGAATGAGACCCGTGCATGGACCAATAAGGCGTTCCCATTCCCGGAACATTTTCGGATTTTCCGATGGTATACCATCCGCTCTGATTTATCGTCAAGCCTGCCTTGTCGCCCGTAACTTTGACGTACACATAAACGTTAGCAGACTTTTTGCTCGCTCTGCTCTGCACCGAATTACTATCCAGTTTCATCCCATCCGCCAGCGCCCCCACCGGCAGCAGATTGACGAGCATCAGCGCCGTCATCAGAATGGATAAAAAGCGTTTTACTTTATCCCTCATTGTCTTATCCTCCTGTTTCATCTCGAAGCGGCATTACCCTTGCTTCCAGAACGATCAAAGCGAATCTGCGGCCAAACGGTGCGCCGCCTCAAGAAAAAGATTTCGGAAAAACGGGCGCGTCACTCCTGCGCGGCCTGCTCAGTCGGGAGAGTCTTCCAGCCGAAGACCTCGGCGCTCACGCGCCAATAGCATCCGGCGTTGCTCTCGTCGAGCTGGACGACCAGCGTATCTCCGGTCGCGCCGGAAACATCCGTCCACGTCGCGTCGTCCGTGGAGAACTGCCACTGGAGGGCATAGTCGATGTTGTCAAACCCGATCAGGGTCGCGCGGAGGGTCATCACGTCCCCGTCATACTGGGGCTCGCCGATCACCACTTGCAGCGTGCTGAAATCAATCTCTGGGATTTCGGGTTCAGCGTCTTCCTCAGGCAGCTCGCCCTCTTCGGGGAGGATGAAGTCTTCGTCGAGCTCTCCGTCTTCCTCGGGCTTCTCGGCGTTGGCTTCCTCGCCCTCAACGGGTTCTTCGGCGGTTTCGCCCATGTCGATGACGGTGCCGTCTTCCGTCTCGGTGACGGTCGAGCCATCGCCGTCCGGAAGCTCGGCCGGGTCGCCGTCCATCTGATCGTCGATGAGGTTCTCGTCGTCCGCGGCGGGCTGCTCGTCCACGACAGGCTGCGCGGTGCAGGTGTAGGTCACGGTCAGGCCGCGAACGTCCTTGTCGTAATCGGTCACGTCGTCCGCGTCAACGGAATAGTAGATGACTTCCGCGCCGCGCTGGGTCGTCAGGTCGGCGAAGGTGTGCTGCCAGCCGTTCTTTTCGGAGAGGGTCGCGGAATAGGTCTGGCCGTCGGAGCCGCTTAGGGTGACGGCGAGGGTCGTCGGGCGCAGGCCGAGGGCGTTGTCCTCGTCCGCCCACTCGATGCACACGGTGATGTTTTCCTTCTTCACCTCGTCGGCGGCGGGCGCTTCTTCGGCCGGCTGCTCAACCTTGGTGACGGGGACGGCCGGCTGCTCGACGGGCTTCTCTTCCGGCTTAACGTCTTCGGTCTTCTTTTCTTCGGCCTTCGGTTCTTCGGCCTTGGTTTCTTCTGCCTTCTTCGACTCCTCGGCCTTCGGCTCTTCAGCCTTCGGCGCTTCCGGAGCAGGCTCGGCCTTCGGCTCTTCCGTCACCGGCGCTGGCGCAGGCTCGGCCTTCGGTTCTTCAGCCTTCGGTGCTTCCGGCGCAGGCTCGGCCTTCGGTTCTTCCTTCGGCGCGGGCGCAGGATCTTCCTTCGGTTCTTCCTGCACCGGCGCGGGCTCCGGCTCCTTCACAGGTTCCGGCGCTTCCTCCTTCGGAGGTTCTTCCTGAGTCTGCTGCTCGACCACCTCGACGATTTCGGTGTTCTCGTCCGTCTGCGTGTCCTCGGCAAAGCCGGTCACGCCGCAAGAGACGCACAGCGCCGCCGCGAGCATCAGCGCTACAACCTTGTTCCAACTGTTTTTCATCTTGAAAAACCTCCTTCAGATTGGTTTGTATCTATCTTCTAACGTTCCGCGCGCCTTTCCGGGCGGCGCTTTATCGTCATGGGGAAACGAAATTGTTTCGCGCCCGTCACATTTGCGTACTCCGGCGGCGCGGCCTCCGTCCGTCCTTTTTCTGCGTTTGATGGGGATGAGAAGGGCGGAACATATTGTTTTCCGTTTGAAAAAGCGCACATCCGCGCGGCTTCCGGCGAAAAACGTTCATTTTTCCAGTTACACATGATGCGTCGTTATTTTACGTTTTCGCGCCCGCTTTCCGGGTTTTCGTCACATTTCTGTAACACTTATTTTCGGGACACATTGTCCTCTTCCCCGCCGCTTTTTTCCAATTATAGCATAGCATTTCGAATTTGTGAATCCTCCAAATAACATTCAAAACGGTTTTTTTACTCCGGCTTCACATTTTTTTAGCAAAATCCGGAAACTAACCGTTTTTTTCGCGTAACCCTCACACCCCGATTATACCACAATCTGTCCGTCTGCGGATGGAGCGCGGACGGGTCATTTGTGCCGAAAACCCGCCGCTCGGCCGGTTCGGCCTGCCCACGCCAATTCTTCTGAAACAAAAAAAATCATATGCCCGACGCACGCGGCGCATGTCGGACATATGATTGAGATTTGATGGAGCTTACTCCTTCCACCGCCTGCGAACTCCTTCCACCGCCTGCGGGCGGTCCCCCTCCCTCGAGGAGGGAGGTCTGGGGGGTTCGCGTCCTCTCGAAGATTCTTATACAACCCCGGGTGCAGGGTCGAAACCCTGCTCGTTTCAATGGGGGTTATGGGGTTCCTAGGGGATTTAAGGGAGGATCGAAGCCGAGCGCGCCCTGTGGGCGGCTCAGCGAGGCGGAGCATCCCAAGCGAAAGGGAGCAACCCTGTTGCGACCTTTGAGCGCGGTAAATCGAAATCGTCCGGGAAACTCGCATAGTCGCGCAAGCGCTCCTTGCGATTTCCGATTTCCGCCATGCTTTTTCCCGCACAGCGGGCGCATGGCTCCAATCCCCCTAATCCCCTAGGCCTAGCGGAGCGCGGCTACTCCTTCCACCGCTGCGGCGGTCCCCCTCCCTCGAGGAGGGAGGTCTAGGGGGTTCGCCGGTCAAGGCC
>OMBQ01000692.1_pt1 | contig 35970 bp, 31 predicted proteins | sample 1674311 | NCBI WGS metagenome assembly OMBQ01 (sample SAMEA103958160, study PRJEB25191) | human gut metagenome | biome: human-associated habitat [ENVO:00009003]; feature: intestine environment [ENVO:2100002]; material: feces | place: Germany | collected 2013/2015 | reverse complement strand
TCAAAAATTCTTTATGTTTTCGGCAAGTCTTGCAATATTGGTAATTTTGAATAATTTTTCAAGCCTCTTTTGATTTAAATCAAAGGGGGCTTTTGTTTATATTGTTTAGAATAATAGGCAATTTAGCGTATTATTTCATTAAAGTGAACAATCTTGTAAAAAACTGTTGACTTTAGCGTGCTAACACGGTAAAATGTACCTATCTTATTTAACGGGGGATTTTCCAATGAAAAAAATAACAAAAGTATTAGCAGTTATTCTTTCTGTTTTGTTTGTTGTTTCGGCTTTTGCAGCATGTTCTTCAAATAAATCAAATGCAGAAAGCGATTTTGATTACATTAAAAACAAGGGCAAGCTTGTTGTTGGTATAACAGATTTTGCACCTATGGATTATAAAGACGAAAACGGTAATTGGATTGGCTTTGACGCTGATTTAGGTAAAGCCGTTGCAGAAAAAATGGGTGTTGATATTGAGTTTGTTGAAATTGACTGGGATAATAAATTTCTTGAACTTGATACAAAATCCATTGACTGTATTTGGAACGGTATGACCATTACAGATGAAGTTACACAAAATACAGATGTAACAAATGCATATGCCATGAACCAACAAATTGTTGTTATGAGCGCAGACAAGGTTGCAAATTACCCAACTGTTGATTCTCTTAAAGATTTAACATTTGCCGTTGAAAACGGTTCGGCAGGTCAAAGTGCCGCTGAAGAAAACGGATTAAACGCTACTGCTGTTAATGCACAGTCAGACGCACTCCTTGAGGTTGCTTCAGGTTCTGTAGACGCCTGCATTATTGACTCAACAATGGCTGCCGCTATGACAGGTGAGGGAACAGACTATGCAAACCTTGCAACATCTGTTGTTTTGGTTGATGAGCAGTACGGCATCAGCTTCAGAAAAGGTTCTGACATGGTTGAAAAAATGAATTCTTATATTGAAGAATTTAAAGCAGACGGAACACTTCAGCAACTTGCAGATAAATACAGTGTTTCACTTGCAAAATAATTTAATTATTTAATTTAAAGCGATATTTATACAAAAAGGGCAGAAAGCTTGCTTTCTGCCCATGTTTGTTGAGGAATGAAATTATGGATAGTATGTTTGTTCAGGTAACGCTTGATTTGCTTAAAGGTTTTGGCGAAACGGTTAAAATATTCGCCTTAACCCTTGTTTTTTCGTTACCTTTGGGGTTGGTTTTAAGTTTTGGCTCAATGTCAAAATTTAAACCTCTCAGTTGGCTTGTAAAAACGTTAATATGGATTATCAGGGGCACTCCGTTAATGCTTCAGCTTATTATTGTTTATTACGGTCCCGGTCTTGTGTTCGGCGTTGGGTTAATGGAAAGGTTCAACGCAGTTTTGGTGGCTTTTGTTATTAATTATTCCTGTTATTTTTCAGAAATTTACAGGGGCGGTATTCAGTCTGTTCCAAAAGGCCAGCAAGAGGCAGGTCTCGTTCTGGGCATGACAAAATCGCAAATTTTCTTTAAAGTTACTTTGCTTCAGGTAATTAAGCGTATTGTGCCTCCTATGAGTAATGAAATAATAACTCTTGTTAAGGATACATCTTTGGCAAGAATCATTGCAGTTTATGAAATAATTTTTGTAGGTCAAAGCTTTATTAAATCAAACGGATTAATTTGGCCTTTGTTCTATACGGCTGTATTCTATCTTCTTTTCTGCGGCATTTTAACTCTTGTGTTCAGGGCTATAGAAAATAAAATGAGCTATTTTAACTAAGGCGGTGATTTTATGGCATTACTTGAAGTTAACAATATTAAAAAAAGCTTTGGCAAAAATCAAATTTTAAAGGGTATAGATTTTGTACTTGAAAAAGGTCAGGTTTTGTCTATTATCGGTTCTTCCGGTTCGGGTAAAACAACACTTTTGCGTTGTATAAACTTTTTGGAATTTGCCGAAGAAGGTACAATCACCGTTAACGGTGAAGTTATTTATGACGGCGCTAAAGATAAAAAAATCAAAGAGGCGGATTTAAGAAAGAAAAGACTTCATTTCGGTCTTGTTTTTCAATCGTTTAATTTGTTCCCTCAATACAATGTTATGCAAAATTTAATGCTTGCCCCAAATCTTTTAAAAATGGCAAGCAAAGAAGAAATTGAAAATAATGCAAACGAAATTATTAAGCGTGTTGGTTTGGAGGATAAGAAAAATTATTACCCGTGTGAGCTTTCAGGCGGTCAACAGCAGCGTGTTGCCATTGCTCGTGCGTTAATGCTTAATCCGGATGTTTTATGTTTTGATGAACCTACTTCCGCCCTTGACCCTGAACTTACCGGTGAGGTTCTTAAGGTAATTAAAAACCTTAAAGATACGGGAAGTACAATGATTATTGTTACCCACGAAATGAATTTTGCCCGTGATGTTTCCGACAAAGTTATTTTTATGGAAAACGGTGTTGTTTGTGAGCAAGGTTCTCCCGAACAGGTTTTCGGCAACCCTCAAAATGAAAGAACAAAAGAATTTTTGCAGTCTTATGAAAAATAAAAATTCCCCGATATACTTTAATGTATGTCGGGGATTCTTTTATTTTAATTCAATTTTTTCATCTTCAGGTGTTTTCCACAGCCTGATTCTTCCTGTGTCGTTAAATGCTTTAAGCGTCATAATGCAAATCGGCACAATAAACATTCCTATAAATCCGAAAAGCTTTAAGCCAAAATAAAGACCTGCCAAGGTAATTATGGGGTTAACGCCTAACGTGTCGCCAACTATTTTCGGTTCAATATATTGGCGAATAACCGTTATTACTGCGTACATTATAAGCAAGCCTATGCATTGTGCATTGTTGCCGGTTACTATGGAAATAATTGCCCAAGGAATAAGAATTCCGCCGGAGCCTGCAACAGGTAAAATATCAAATATTGCTATTGCCATTGCTATAAGGTAAATATATCCTGTATCCATAATGTGAACTGCTCTTAAAATGGTAAATCCAAGGGAAAGTTCACAAAATGTAATAAACATAATTATTCCGTAAGCACGAAACATTTTTAAAATTGTTTTTGAAAATACCTGCTTAATTTCTACAAGCAGGTTCTTTTTGCCGTCGGGAAGCTGAAGTTTAATAAATGATACAATTCTGTTGTAATCCTTTGTAAAAAGAATCCACGCAACAATGCCTATAACTATTGCAATTACGGCAGACGGAACATTTTTTATAACGCTGTAAATTCCCGTAACGCCTGATGATATTGTTCCTGTATTTATTCCGATTTTGCTTAAATCAAAATCTTTAACCAAATTGTCAATTCCGGTTGAAACGGAAACAGAAACTTTGTCATATATACTTTGAGGCAAAAAAGAAATTAATTTAAGCAATTCACTTTTAAGTGTTTCCATAAATTGCGGAAAATCGCTTAACTCTGATGATAAATATGAACCAAAATCTTTTATTTGCCCGAATAAACTTGAAAGTATAAGAATTATAGGTATAAGAAGTATTGCAATCGTAAGCAAAACAAGCAGTATGCTCCACAATGTGTGGCACTTGTTTTTTGTTTTTTTATCAATAAATCTTAGAGGTTTTTGAAGCAAAACCGCAAAGAAAAACGAAAGCAAAAACGGTGCCGCAGGCCAAAACAGGAATTTGAAGAAAACATACACTAATCCGAGTATGGTTGCTATATAAAGAAGATTTATCAAAAATCCTCTTCTTTTTTCAACTTTGCTGTTCATTTTGACCTCCTTTATTTGTAAAAATAGTATGTATTTATTCTAAATCAATATTCAATAATATGCAATAGGTAAAAAAATTAAATTTTTCTCTTGCATATTAACTTAAAAGGTGGTAATATATCTAAAGTGTTTTTCACAGCAAAACAACTGTATTTGGGTGGTGGACAGATTATTATGGGAAAATTAAATTATGTTCTTGTAAATGCCGAAATTCTGCCCGAGGTTTACAGAAAGGTTTTGCAAGCAAAAAAATTTATTGCCGGCGGTGATGCTTCAAGCACAACAATGGCGGCAAAAATGGCGGGTATTTCACGGTCTGCATATTATAAATATAAAGACCAAGTTTTTGAATATAATCCGCAAAATTCGGAGGAAATGGCAACCCTGTCTTTAATTTTGCTTGATACAAAAGGCGTTCTTTCAGCCGTTACAAACGAAATTTATATGGTTGGGGCAAACGTTCTTTCTATTAATCAGGAATTGCCTCAAAACGGCGTTGCCAATGTTTCATTAACCGTAAGAATTGCGGAAATGAATGTTTCTGTTGAAAGTTTAACCGAAAAATTAAAATCACTCAGCGGTGTAAAATCCGTTAAGTTATCTTAGGAGGTATATATGAAAGTTGCAGTTATGGGCTACGGAACAGTAGGCTCGGGCGTTGTTGAAGTTATTGAAACTCATAAAAATATTATTTCAAAGCGCACAGACGGAGAAGTTTTGGAAGTTGCACATATTCTTGATCTTCGTGATTTCCCCGAAGACCCTCATAAAGATGTGTTTACAAAAGACTTTAACGATATTTTAAATGACCCTGAAGTAAAAGTTGTTGCAGAAACAATGGGCGGGGTAAATCCTGCATTTGATTTTACAATGAAACTTTTAAAAGCAGGCAAAGCTGTTGTAACATCAAACAAAGAACTTGTGGCACAAAAGGGGTTAGAACTTTTAACTGCCGCAAAGGAAAATAACACAAACTATTTATTTGAGGCAAGTGTCGGCGGCGGTATTCCTATTATCAGACCTATGGCACAGTGCCTTGCGGCAAACAATATTGAAGGCATTGCAGGTATCCTTAACGGCACAACAAACTTTATTTTAACAAAAATGATTGAAGAAGATATGAGTTTTGAAGCCGCTTTAAAACTTGCTCAAGATAACGGATATGCAGAAAAAGACCCTACTGCCGATGTTGAAGGTCATGACGCTTGCAGAAAGGTTTGCATTTTGGCATCTCTTGCATTCGGTAAGCACGTTTATCCAAATCAGGTTGAAACAGAGGGTATTTCAAACATTACTTTGGAAGATGTTTCTTATATTTCATCTGCAAACGGCGTTATTAAACTGTTAGGTCAAATTAAATATATTGATGAAGATAATATTGCGGCATTTGTAAGTCCGGCTGTTGTATTTAACGGCAGTCAGCTTGCTTCGGTAAGAGATGTATTTAATGCAATTCTTGTAAGAGGCGACGCTGTAGGCGATGTTTGCTTCTACGGCAGAGGCGCAGGTAAGCTGCCAACGGCTTCCGCTGTTGTTGCAGATATGGTTGACTGTGCAAAGCATGTTGACAGAAGAAAAATCTTCGGCTGGGAAGCAGGCGACGAGTCATATGTTGTTGATTATAAATCAACTATTGAAATGCCGTTTTATGTTCGTGCAAAAATGAGTGAAACAGATGTGGCAAATAAATTTCACGATGTTAAATTCCTTTCAAGAGTCGGTCAACCGTCTGATGAAGTTGCTTTCATTACCGATTCAATGACAGAAAATGCACTTAAAGAAAAATTAGCAGACGCTAAGGTTCTTAATATAATCAAAGTTACAAACTATTAACGGAGGATATTATTTTATGGCACTGATTGTTCAAAAATTCGGTGGTTCATCGGTTGCCGATGCGGCAAGAGTAATGAATGTTTCCCGCATTGTTACGGATACTTACAAAGCCGGTAACGATGTTGTGGTTGTTGTTTCCGCACAAGGCGATACTACAGATGATTTAATCGAAAAGGCAAACGAAATTAATCCTAATGCTGCAAAGCGTGAAATGGACCAACTTTTAACAGCAGGTGAGCAAATTTCAATTTCTCTTCTTGCAATGGCTATTGAGAAGTTAGGATTTCCTGTTATTTCACTTTTAGGTTGGCAGGCAGGTTTTAATACAAATTCCGTTTACGGAGCATCTCGTATTAAAAACATTAAAACAAACAGGCTTCAGGCAGAGCTTGCAAAACATAATATTGTTGTTGTTGCCGGCTTCCAGGGTATTAACCGTTATGATGATTTAACTACTCTCGGCCGTGGCGGTTCAGACACTTCTGCTGTTGCCATTGCCGCTTCATTGCACGCAGATAAATGCCAAATCTTTACTGATGTAGAGGGTGTTTACACTGCAGACCCAAGAAAAGTTGAAGGCGCAAGAAAGCTTGACGAAATCACATATGACGAAATGCTTGAACTTGCTACATTGGGTGCACAGGTACTTAATAACAGGTCTGTTGAAATGGCAAAAAAATATTCTGTAGAACTTGAGGTTCTTTCATCACTTAATCCCGTTCCGGGAACTATTGTTAAGGAGAAGGTTAAAATGGAAAAAATGCTTATCAGAGGTGTTACAAAGGATAAAGACGTGGCACTTATTTCAGTTATCGGTCTTGATGACAATCCGGGCGTAGCTTTTAAAGTTTTTGCAAAACTTGCGCAAAAAAATATTAATGTAGATATTATTCTTCAGTCTGTCGGCAGAGACGGTACAAAAGATTTAACATTTACAGTTTCTAAAGAAAACGGTCCTGTTGCCGTTGAACTTTTAAAGAGCATGAGCGATGTTGACGACAGAGAAATCAAATGCGTAACAAATGTTGCAAAGGTTTCAATAGTAGGCGCAGGTATGGAATCACATCCGGGCACAGCATCAACTATGTTTGAGGCACTTTATGCTCAAAATATTAATATTCAAATGATTTCAACATCTGAAATTAAAATTTCCGTTATTATTGACGCAGATGAGGCAGACCGTGCCGTAACTGCCGTTCATAATGCATTTTTACCAAACGATTAATTTAATTACAGTAAGGAGCACCCACATTTGCAGGGTGCTCTTTTTGCTTGACAGATTATATATTATAATATATAATTAAATGAATTTTAATAATAAAAGGAGTAGTGTATTATGGCAACAAAAACATTTAAAATGACCGCTGCCGGAAAAGCAGAACTTGAAAAAGAGCTTGAATCCCTTAAAACAGAGGGTCGTATTGATATAGCAGAAAAACTTAAAGTTGCACGTTCTTACGGTGACCTTTCGGAAAACAGTGAATATGACGAAGCAAAATCAGAACAGGCAAAAATAGAAGCACGTATTACAGAACTTGAATATCAGCTTGACCATGCCGAAATTATAGATACAGCAGATAAAGATTCTGTTTCAATGGGTTCAAAAGTTAAGGTTAAAAGACTTTCAGACGGCGTTGAAGCAGTTTATGAAATTGTAGGTTTTGCACAAAGCAATCCTTCAGAGGGCAAAATTTCAGACGAAAGCCCTGTAGGAAAAGCACTTATGGGTGCTAAAATGGGTGAAACGGTTGTTGTTGAGGCTCCAATCGGAAACCTTGAATATAATATTTTATCAATAGATTAAGAGGTATGATATATGGCAGGAAAGTTTGAAATCAGCAAAAATGCTGACGGTACTTTCACATTTGATTTTAAAGCAGAAGATAAAGTTATTGCGTCTTCTCCTGTTTTTTCAAAGGAAGATGAATGTAAAAGAGGCGTTAAAGCCGTAAAGAAAAACAGCCGAATGAAAGTTCAAAATGCTGTTCAGGGCGATGAAGAAAAAACAAACCCTAAATACCTTGTGGAAGCAGACGGCGATAAATTTAAATTTACACTTTATCTTCAAACAGGCGCAGTGGCATGCACAGGCGTTGCAGACAGTGAGCAGGAAGCGTTAGATGCAATTACATTTATGGGTAATAACGCAAATGCCGCACCTATGGCTGTGGCAGAAGTTGTTTTAAGCGAAAATGAGCAAAAGCAAATTCGTATAGACAAGCTTAAGGCAATGCAAAACAGCGGAAATGACCCATTTGAAATTACACTTGCAAAGCAAACTCACCACAGTGATGAGATTAAGCTTCAATTTGACCAGCTTGAAGGTAAAACCGTTACTGTTACCGGTCGTATTATGACTTGGCGTGATATGGGTAAAGCAAACTTTATTGATATTCAGGACAGAAACGGCAGAATTCAAGCATACGTTCGTATGAATGATGTGGGCGAAGATAAGTTTAAGGAATTTAAAACTTGGGATTTAGGCGATATTGTTGAAGCAACAGGTTACGTTTTTAAAACAAGAACGGAGGAAATTTCTGTTCACGTTAATGAAATCAGGCTTCTTTCAAAGTCTCTTCTTCCTCTTCCTGAAAAATTCCACGGTTTAACAGATACAGATACAAGGTACCGTAAGCGTTACCTTGATATGATTATGAATCCTAATGTTAAGGATACATTTATTAAGCGTTCAAAAATAATTACTTCTATTCGTAATTATCTTGATAATCTTGGTTTTGTTGAGGTTGAAACACCTATTCTTAATACAATTCCGGGCGGTGCCGCTGCAAGACCGTTTATCACACACCACAACACTCTTGATATGGATATGTATCTTCGTATTGCAACAGAGCTTTACTTAAAGCGTCTTATCGTAGGCGGTATGGAAAGAGTTTATGAAATCGGCAGAAATTTCAGAAACGAAGGTATGGATGTTCGTCATAATCCGGAATTTACTTGCATTGAACTTTATCAAGCATTTACAGATTATCACGGAATGATGGATATTGCGGAAAACCTTATCAGAAATGCTGCAAATGAAGTTTGCGATAGCTTGCATATAACATTTAACGGCACTGAAATTGACCTTGAAACTCCGTTTGCAAGAAAAACAATGGTAGAGGCTGTTAAAGAATTCAGCGGCGTTGATTTTGCCGAGTTTATGAGCGATAATGATAAAGCTATTGAAATTGCAAAAGAAAAAGGAATCGAAATTCAACCCGGCAAGGCAACATGGGGCGATATTTTAAATTCATTCTTTGAAGAATTTGTAGAGGAAAATCTTATTCAGCCAACATTTATTATGGATTATCCTGTTGAAATTTCTCCTCTTACCAAGAGAAAACCTGATTGTCCTGTTCTTACGGAAAGATTTGAACTTTTCATTTTGGGCGGCGAATACGGCAATGCTTATTCAGAGCTTAATGACCCTATTGACCAAATGTCAAGATTTGAGGCTCAAATGAAACTTCGTGAAGCAGGCGACGATGAGGCTAATATGATAGACCACGATTTTGTTACCGCTCTTGAATACGGCATGCCTCCTACAGGCGGCTTGGGTATAGGTATAGACCGTCTTGTTATGCTTTTAACAGACAGTTATTCTATTCGTGATGTTCTTTTGTTCCCCACGATGAAGCCTTTGGACTAATAAACCCAGTATTTATGCGGGTTTGTGGCACTTCAAATCCAAGTTGACAACAAACTGACAACAATTTTTCGTATAAATACGAAGGATTACGACGCAGGATGAATAGTTGAAAAGCAAAAACGCAATGCAGCACTTGCTGTTAAGAGAACACTTTTTGAAAGAAATTTCAGAAGGTGTTCTCTTTTTCGTTAGGCACGATTTCTGTCATATTGTCAAATCAATAAAAGAAAGGGTTTGAAACTTATGATCAGCGAAACCACAAAGTCATATTATGATTTAAAAAAAAGAAATGATGTGCGGGAAAGTGCCAAGAGACTGCGCAGACAATTCCTTCGGTATAAGGATGCGGAAATTGTTTACAGCCTCCAGCACAAGAAGCTGCTCGAACTGGCAAGCGAAGCGGGGGCTATTTATCGGATGGATGGAACGGTTCTGATAAACCGGGACATTTTCGACGAGTATCTGGAGCGTTTCCATGAACCGAGTACATTGGCACCGCAGGAGGAAGAAAAATGAGCGGGAATCTATGGATGTTTTCAGACATGCTGGATGATGAAGATATTGAAATGCTGAAGCGGGACTTTATTACTTACTATCAGGGTGCCGATTATTACGGGCTTGGCTTAAAGGTATTTACAAGGATGGCCCATGAAGCCGGATCCGTATATAAGATCGGGAAAAAGGTTTTGATACGGCGCAGTATATTTGAGGAATATCTCAGGCAGCAATGTAAAAGTAACGATAGAGAAAAGCGTTTAAGCTTATATGAACCCGATGATGAAATTACTGTTGAAGAGGAGAATGATATGATGAGACAAGGCATACTGGTGCCGGACTTACAAAGTGGGCGGATGGATATCCGTTTTAGTCTGGAAGATTATTATGGTGGGCTGCATTGTGGAACTACTATGGATGTCAATATAGATGGCAAATGGATTCCCACGCGAATTGAAATGGGAGATGATTGGTATCTTGTAGGTGTAGAAACTGACAGTCTTTCCGGTCTGACGGTAAGAATTTAATATGAATAGCTGAAGGGCGGCTTCTTTAGGAAAAAAGAGGTTGCCCTATTTTTATGCCCATTTTTAGAAGAAGAGGAGGTGTCCGATGTGAAATGCTTAATGAAGTATCAATGGGTAAAACTGCCCCGTAACCGTCTGCCGGAAGGCAAAGGGCTTATGGGATGCTGGGCGAAGCTTGCGTCCCGTGCGGCGTTCCGCAAAGGACAGGCCTCTTATTGCGGCTACAGTAACGCTGTAAGCCCCGGTATGTGGTCCGGAGGCGTTGTAGGGCTGAAGAGCATACTGGGTGTGAAAAGCCGTTCTAAAGCGCTGGAGACGCTTCAGGCACTGGCAGAACTGGGCTATATCGAATATACATTGGACGCAGAAACGAAAAAGCTGACCTATCAGGTCACAGACTGGGTTGTGAAATGCTCAGGGGAGGCCTGTATGGACGGGGCTGTTTATGCCACGGAAGGATATGGGTTTCTCTGCCTTCCACGCAGCATCACAGAACGGCTTGCAGCGAAGCAGTATCAATTTGAGGAATCGGACGCATGGCTTGACCTCTGGTGCCACACGGTATTTGAGGAGACAAACAATGCGTTTTCATTTTTGGCGCCGGCAATCCAGTATGGAAAATACGGCGCCGTTTTGACTTTGGAAGCCTTGGGACAGAGCTGGGGCTGGGAAAAGACGAAGGTATGGAGATTTTTTCAGAAGCATGGGGATGTCTTCGCTCTGTACCGTCTGCCCGGATCCTATGGCTGTCTCATTTTTAATAGACTGTACCCAACCGGTACAGAGGTTTCAATGCCTGCCCAGGAGGATATTGTAAGTATTATTGATGAAATACGCATTTGTGGCGCGAATACGCAGAAAAGGGGTTCGGAGCATGAACAGCTTAACCGACTTGTCACATGGTACAGCAGAAAACTGACCAATTGTGATGCAGATGAGTCTGATGGAAATGATCCGGAAAGCCGCGTTGCACTTTCTGCCCCTATAATACGCGCGTATCTTTCTCCGTGTAGGAATTGTAAGAACTGTAGATATGACTGCCAGGGTAAGAGTATATACCCAGAGGCAGTGGTAGAAACGAGTAAAATCCGCGGGCCGTGTGCGCCGGTGGACATCACAAAAATAGCAAAGGAGTTATTCACATATGAGCAAGCAGGATGAAAAAAAGCTGTATGAACAGCAGGAAGAGAAGATTTTAGCGCAGTCAGACGCATTTATCAGCCTTTTAACAAAGCGGGGGATCCTTGCCGACCAGAAGATCGACAGTGAGAAGGTGCGTTCGGCAAAGCAGGAGAAAACCAAAAACAGTTACCACAACACGCTTATGCTCCTCCAGCAGTACCGTACCATCGTCTGGATGATGGAATGTTTTCCGGAAACCATTGCGGAGGAGTTGGAACGGCCGTTTGAGGGGGTAGATACCCTGATCCAGCAGATGGATGTAGAAATGGCTCTGGGGAACCGGAAGCTTGAGAACCGGATGGAGGGCATCCAGAAGTCAAGGCTGCTCCTGGATCGGGTGAATGAGGCGCTGACTGTGCTGAAAAAGAAGCCGGAGAATGGAGAGCGGCTGTATCAGCTGATTTATCTGACCTACATATCGCCGGAGCATCTGAACCATACGGAGCTTCTGTACCGGCTGGATATGTCCTCCCGGCATTATTACCGCCTTCGTCAGCAGGCAATCACCATTCTTTCCATTCGTTTGTGGGCAGCCCCTGCAAAGGATGTTGATTTCTGGCTGGAGATGCTGACACTGCTGGAGGGATTGGAGTGAAAATCAAATGGCAGTAAAGTGGCGCAAAATTGGCAGTATAGAGCCGATGACATGCAAACGGAAAAGAGGTATACTGATATCGTCCCAAATTGGGAGTGGGCGAAAGAAACGCCGTTTCGGAAGCAGGATGCTTTTGGAGCGGCGTTTTTTATTGCCTAAAAATATCAAAGGAGGTACCTTCGCATGGTTAAACAACTGAAAAAAGGCGGGAACCGTTTGAAAACCGCCTACTGGTCGCTGGTGGGAATGGCGTCTGTAGCCCTCATTTCCCTGCAGCCGGTCATGGCCGACACGATTTGGGATCGTTTTTCCAAGATCATGAAAGACGTGTATGGCCAGCTGGTGGGGATCAGTACGATTGTTGCGGTCACGGCCGCTGCGATTGCGCTGATTGTCCGGATGGTTTCCAGGAACCAGCGTGCAGTGGATGAGGCAACCAGTTGGCTGAAGCGGATTGTGGTGACATGGATTGTCCTCAATTCCCTGGGCTTTATCGTTGCCTACCTGCAGCCGCTGATTGCCGGTGGAAATTACAACGGTTAAATTCCCCAGTCAAGCCGGATGGGAGGTGATGAAAGATGCTTGACTGGATATTTGAAGGGATCGTCAACTGGATCAGCAGCATTGTATCGCAGATGATGGACGCGGTTTCCGGTTTATTCCTTCAGGCGCTTGGAACCGATATGACGGCAATGGAGGAGTATTTCCCCTTTGTATCAAAAGCCTTTACAGTGATGCAGTACACAGCCTGGGCGATATTGTTCCTGATTACGGTATGGCAGCTGTTCCGTGTGTTTGGCGGGCCGATTACAGAAGCGGAAAACCCGTGGACGCTGCTTGCGAGGAGTTCTATCTTTGCATTGCTCATCGGGTATGCCAAGCCAATCTTTATGATTACGTTGGATATTGCCAGGGCGCCTTATACGGCGCTCATGGAGCTGAGTATGACGGCGGAGGATTTTACCTTTGCCGGTGTGGAGCAGGCGTTATCTAACGGGCTGACGACCATCGTCGCGGTGGTGTCTGTGGTAGGGCTGCTGCTTTTGATTATCCTGGAGATTTCCCTTGGGTGGAATTACTTTAAGCTGTTGCTTGAAACGGTAGAGAGATATATCGTGGTGGGCGTTCTTTGCTACACTTCCCCTCTGGCATTTTCCATGGGGGCTTCCAAAACAACGGCGCCGGTATTCAAAAGCTGGTGCAGGATGGTAGGCTCCCAGCTGCTTTTGCTTGTAATGAATGTATGGTTCCTGCGGGGGTTCAATTCTTCCGTGGGCCAGTATATGGGAAACGGCGGCGCACTGTCAACCGGCCAGGGCAGTATTTTCCTTTGGCTGTTCTGCGCATTGGCGTTCTTAAAGACGGCACAGAAGTTTGATTCTTATCTGGCGGCGATGGGGCTGAATGTAGCCCAGACCGGTTCCAGTATGGGTATGGAGCTTTTGATGGCGGCAAGGGTGATCAGCGGCGTTGGCGGAGGCGCAAGAAGCGCCGGAAGCGTCTTCAAGGGAGGCGGCAGCGCCGTGACCGGAACCGGAGCGGCGGCAAGCGGATTTGCAGCCGGGTTTGCCAGCAAGTTTAAGGGCAACAGCTATGTGAGGGATGCGGTTGTGGATGGAGGAGTCCGTATGGGTGCCGGCGGAAGCGTCGGCTTTGTAGGACGTGCTTTCGGCGGGATGGCAGCCCGTAACGGTGCCACACTCACCGGGGAATCCATTTCTTCGGTTGCATCCAGAAGCCCAAATGTATCCGGCAGCATTGCCGGGGATATCGCAGACCGCAGCCTTGGCAACTATATGCCTCAGCTTGATGGATATAAGCTGAAAGATACGCAGATATCCGGAGGCCAGATCAGTACCGTGGCTACCTCTGCAAACGGCCAGAGTGCCAATGTGGAAATGTATCACGCAGCCCAGTTTGATAAGCCGGACGGGCCGCATTCCGTTGTTACGGCATCGGATGGCAGCCAGTGGTATCAGATGGCATCCGGAGCAGGAGCCGGGGCATTTTATGATGCGCCTGCATTTACAGGGGATATTTCTGAAGCGGCTCAGGTCGCACAGACCTTCCCGGAGGCAGCGGAAGGCACAACACTGCGAACCGTTGGAGACGGCGTTATCGAAGCGAGCGGAGCCGATGGCGGCAATGCCATGTGGTATAACAGCGCTTACTATGACGAGCCGGATGCGCCGCATACGATCATGCAGTCGGCAAACGGCGTGGACTGGTATGCCATGCAGCAGCATGCGGAAGCACCGGAATTTGAATCCGGTGACGCGGCGGCTATGTACAATCAGGCACAGTTCCAACAGTTTATGCCCGGATATGAGCAGCAGCTCTCTTCGGTGGATGGATCCGGCCGTGCGGACGGCCATTTTGAAGTCCGCCATGAAAACGGGTCGGGTACAATGTTCTACGATACTGCCCAGTATGCTGCTCCCCGCGGTGATTATCAGGTATTTGAGGATGCACGCGGCGGGCAGTGGTATGCAATACGCGGAGAGGCGTCCGTGGAGCGCAAGCCGGTCTATGAAAACGGGAAGCCCGTTTATGATGGCGAAAGTGTCCGTACCGTATCTGTGGAAACCGTGCGGTACAAACAGACGCCGTCTCGCTTTGAGGAGCCGAAACCGAGAAAGAATTCGGGAAGTAAGCCTCCGAGGCGTAAAAGATAATCATAAGCGGAAAGCCGGGGCAGGAAAAATGCTCCGGCTTTCCTGCTTTTTTAACAGGAAAATACGCTGCGGCACAGCAGCTTGATATAGGAGGTGGTGATAATGGCTGAACCGTCAAAGCAGCAGATTGGTGATGGATCTGACAATTACGGGCAGGCAGCCGGCCAGATGGCAAAAGCGGCCAGGCAGGCCGGGCAGGAAGCTGTAAAGCAGACTGCCGCAAAAGGAGCAGAACAGGCGGCCAATGCGGCTGCGGCGACTGTAAAAGCCAGTGTGGAGGGCGGAAAGGCTGCCGCTGAAATTGCAGCGGGAACTGCCGCAGGAGGCCCTTGGGGTGCAGTCCTCTCAGCGGCCTGGTCGATGCGGCATACACTGTTCAAGGTTTTGGTCTGCCTCTGCCTGTCCCTGCTGTTTTTGATTGTTATGGTAGTCTCGCTGCCTTCGATTGTATTTAACAGCATTTTTGGGCTGGATGGTAACAAGCCTGCGGAGGATGTTACGCCTACCGCAGTATATGCAGAAATGGCAGGGGCAGTTTCCGATGTGGTGGATGATGGCTATAACCAGGCGCTTGCAAAGGTGGAGCAGATGATATCCGATGGCGGGTATGACTATGACGCATCCATGGAGGCGCTGGTCAACTATGCGCAAAGCTCATCGGGATATGATGTCAGCTATATCCTGGCAGCATACTCAGCCTCCATGCAGCAGAAGAATACGAAAAAGGATGATATGATTTCAAAACTCAGCGGTGTTGCCGGAAATATGTTCCCGGTCACATCAGAGGAAAAGCAGAAGGAAATCGTCATCCCGGTTACTTACTATACCTATAAACCCGTTACGCTGACGGTTGTGACAAAGAAAGTGAAAACCGGCACTGTCAACGGAGTGGTGCAGTACCGATATGAGACTGCTGAGAAGACCTATTACCTGCAGGATGAAGCCCATACCAGCGACCAGCCGGTGGAAATAGATGCCTTCAAAAGTGTTGAGGTCACAGTACCCATATATTCCGGAAGTACAATTACCGGCACAAAAACAGAATCATATTATGAGGCAAACGGAAAAGAAACCGTTTCTCCAACAACCGAAACGATCAAATATTTGGAATGTACGATTCATCCTTTTGATAATACGGTGATCGCCACCGCATTCGGCATTGACCGGAACGCGCCATACGAGCAGTTCGGGATTACATATGGAGAGGCAATCCAAAAGATGGCTACGGCGCTCAAAATGACGCTGTACGGGGTTGCGGGGAACGGACAGGCCGTTCCGCTTACGGATGCGGAATTGATTGCCTTTGTGAACCGGCAGAATTGCAGCGCTGCCCGGAAGCACATTTTAACAACGGCCCTTTCACTGGTGGGAAAGGTTCCGTATTTCTGGGGTGGAAAGTCCCCGCCGGGTTGGAATGATGAATGGAATACGCCGAAGCTGGTAACAGCTGCGGGTTCCACGACCAGCGGAACCATCCGTCCGTATGGCCTGGATTGCAGCGGCTTCAGCGCATGGGTATTTAATACGGCAGTAGGCGTGGATATCGGTGCGGGCTGCAATGGGCAGTATCCAAATACTCGTGCGGTTTCGGCATCGGAGCTGCTTCCGGGCGATCTGGGCTTTCTTGCCGATGATGACGGCTGGGGCCATGTGCTGATTTTTGCCGGTTACGGGGAAAATGGAGAGAGGATGTGGGTACATTCCTCCGGCGGCGAGGGCGTTATCTTAAATACGCCCAGTTATGAAGGAAGTCTTTCCTACCGGCGGCTGACCATTGTGGACTATGATGCTCCGGTCAGCAGTAATCCCGGCTATGGCGAGGCGCTATATACGCTGGAAGTAGAGGTAACGCATTACTGTGCCTGTGCAAAATGCTGCGGGAACAATTCTGACGGGATTACCGCCAGTGGGAAAAGGGCCTCCAGGGGAATGGTGGCCATGTCCAGCCATTATCCGTTTGGAACGCAGATTATGATTAACGGGACCATGTATACCGTAGAGGACCGCGGCGGCTCAGGGATTGAAAATAATATACACCGTGTAGATATTTTTGTCCCCGACCATAATGAGGCGCTGCGGCTCGGACGCTATAAGACAACAGCAACCATTTACAGATTAGGCAGGTGATTCGTTTGGATGAGAAGGAATACAACAACATTTATGCCATACCGGCGAACTACACTGACTCAGGAAAGATTTTGGGAGGCATGCTGGAGCCGAGGAATGCAGTGGAAGCAGTCATTCTGGTGATACTTTTAGGGTATCCGGAGCTGATGCTGATCCCCATGCCGGGGACCATACGCATTGTCGTTATGACCGTGACGCTCCTGCCGACAGCCATTGTCGCCATGATGGGGATCGACGGCTACTCCCTTTTTCAATACCTGAGCCATATCGTCCGCTATATGACAACAAAGAGAAAATTACATTTCAGAAGGGTGGGATATCATTATGATCCGAAGCAGCTCCGCAAAAGGAGAAAAGGCGGCAAAGCAAAGAAAAAAGGTGGAAAAGCGGAGAAGAAAACCGGAAAAGCTTGATTTCGTGCAGGATTTCATTCCGATTAAGAGCATTACCCACGGAATCGTGGAGACAACGGACGGCAGGTTCATCAAGATCCTGGAAATCGAGCCAATCAACTTCATGCTCCGTTCCGGCGAAGAACAGTTCAGTATCATTTCGTCCTTTGCCAGCTGGCTCAAAATTTCGCCGATGCACCTGCAGTTCAAGAGCATTACCCGGAAGGCAGATTCCGATAAGCATGTGGCGATGATCCAGGAGGAGCTTGCGGAGGAGGAAAACGAGCAGTGTAAATCGCTGGGCGAAGGGTATATCCGTCTGATCAAGGATGTGGGAAGCAGGGAGGCGCTGACAAGGCGCTTCTTTTTGATTTTCCAGTATGAGGAGTTAAGGCGTGGCGACAATGATGATTTCTCCCAGATTTATGGGATGCTGCAGACGGCAGAACAGAATGCAAAGGCATACTTCCTGCAGTGCGGCAATTCCATTTTGCAGCCCAGGGATCCGGATGAAGCGACAGCGGAAATCCTGTATATGTTTTTTAACCGCCATTCCTGTGTGGACGAGCCGTTCTCCTCAAGGGTGAACCGGGTAGTTGTGGATACGATGGCGGCGAAGGATAAGATTATCGGGGTTGACCAGATACCACCTATCCGGATGGCTCACTTTTTATCGCCGCGCGGGATTGACCTGACGCATTATAACTATGTCGTCATGGATGGGCTGTACTACTCGTTTCTATATATCAAAGGCAACGGCTATCCCGGCATGGTGCGTGCGGGCTGGATGTCGGCTTTGATCAATGCCGGTGAAGGGATCGACATTGACGTGCATCTGCGCCGGGAGAACCGGAGCAAGACTATTGACAAGGTGGCGCAGCGTATCCGCCTGAACCGGACAAAACTCAAAAGCATGCAGGATACCAGTACCGATTACGAAGAGCTGACAAACTCCATCCAGGCAGGCTATTTCATCAAGCATGGGATTGCCAACAATAACGAGGATCTGTTTTACATGTCGGTATTCGTTACGGTTTCGGCTAAAAGCTATGAAGAGCTGGTGTGGCGCAAGCAGCAGATTTCCGATATGCTCAAATCCATGGATATGTATATCAGTGACTGCAAATTCCAGCAGGAGGCGGCGCTGCGTTCCGTGATGCCGTTTCTGCAGGTTGCCCCTTCCCTGGAAAAGAAGTCCCAGAGGAACGTGCTGACCAGTGGGGCGGCGTCCACCTATATGTTTACCAGTTTTGAGATGTCGGACGACACGGGCGTACTGCTGGGCGTTAACCGGCATAACAATTCGCTGTGCATCGTGGACCTGTTCAATACGAAGAAAAATAAGAACGCCAACCTGAACCTGCTTGGGACCAGCGGCGCCGGCAAGACCTTTACGCTCCAGCTGCTTGCGCTGCGCATGCGCATGAGGGGGATCCAGTGCTATATCCTGGCCCCGATCAAGGGGCATGAGTTCAAACGGGCCTGCCACCGGATCGGCGGCCAGTACATCAAGATAGCGCCCGGCTCCCCGCACTGCATCAATGTCATGGAGATCCGGCATACGATTTCGCCGGAAATGGAACTGATTGACGAGATGGATTACAGCGAGATGGATTCCATGCTGGCGAGGAAGATCCAGCAGCTGATGATTTTCTTTTCGCTCCTCATACCGGATATGACCAATGAGGAGGAGCAGATGCTGGACGAGGCGCTGATTAAGACCTATGCGGATTTCGGCATCACGCATGATAACGATTCCTTATATAAGAACCGGAAGGCGGCGAACCCAAAGATGAAGCCCATGCCGATCCTTGGGGACCTGCATAAAAACTTATTGGAGAACCCGATGACGCAGCGGATTGCCGTGATTGTGAGCCGCTTTGTCACTGGCTCGGCGCAGTCTTTTAACCGGCAGACCAATGTGGATCTGAGCAATAAGTACATTGTGCTGGATCTGTCTGAGCTGAAAGGCAAGCTGCTTCCTGTCGGTATGATGATCGCCCTGGATTATGTCTGGGACAATGTGAAAGCAGACCGGACGAAAAAGAAAGCTATTATGATTGATGAAATCTGGCAGCTGGTGGGCGCGTCATCCAATAAGCAGGCGGCAGAGTTCTGCCTGACAATTTTTAAGACGATACGAGGCTTTGGTGGTGCTGCTATTTCGGCCACGCAGGACTTATCGGACTTTTTCAGTCTGGAGGACGGGAAATACGGAAGGGCTATCGTAAATAACTCCAAGAACAAAATCATACTGAACCTGGAGCCGGACGAAGCCCGTTATGTCCAGGATGTCCTGAAGCTGACAAAGACAGAGGTCCGGTCCATCACAAGGTTTGAACGGGGCGAGGCGCTGGTTTATTCCAACAATAACAAGGTGCCGGTGGTGATTAAGGCTTCCAAGGAAGAACAGGAAATGATCACGACAGACCGTGCGGAACTGGAAGCAATTTTGCGGGAGCGGCAGAAAGAAAAAACGCATTCCGCATAGGAATACTTATTTTTACGATTATACGCACAAGGAGGTGTTGCGAATGCTGTTACAAGACGAGCAGTATGTTGTGAAATGGCTGTCCCAGTACGGGGCTTTGCCAAAAACACAGATTATCCGGATGCTCCAAAAGCCCGAACAGACAGCCGAAAAGATCCTGCGGAACTTAAAGAAGCAGATGCAGATTGCGGATGTGTCCGGCGGCTACTATATTGGCCTGGATCCCATGTGCCGTCCGGATCAGCGCGTCATACTGGCTGTATGGGTGCTGCTCAAGTTTATTGACTATGTGGATCCGATGGCCCATTACCCTGCGGTCTATCCCTCCCAGCTTTTCTTCTTGAAGGAAAACATCGGGTATGAGATTGTGGTGCTTTATGAAGGGGAGCAGAGCCAGCTAAGGCTTCTGCAGCCACAGGAGGACTTGAAATATATCATCGTTGTCCCCCACATTGCCATGGCGGAAAAACTGAAGCTGCCGGATGCGCCGTGCCTGTTTGCCACGGTGGATTTCCAGGGGGAGGAGGAACCGAAAATTATCTTTTATTCTGAGGAGGCGGTGGGAAATGGCAGGAGAGAGTTCATTCATAAAGGTTCTGGATAAAGCCGAACTGGCAAAGCGGAATCTGGAAGCACAGATGGCTCATGTACGCCGCTTTTATCAGGATGTAAACCTTCAGGCAGCATACGATGCAGCCCTTCAGATGGAAGAAATATCAGAGCGGCTGGTGCTTTTGACAAGAAGGCTCCCGGCATATACGGGATGCCCTGTGGCCGAAACCATGGTAGAAAACTGCATGGCAGAAAGTATCCCGGTTGAAATCGGGTTTACAGCTGAGGGCTGGTTTGCGTTGCGCATCCCGGCGCTGCTTCCGAAAAAGGCCTCCGGCTCGGCGGATTATGTCCGCTCTTTTTTATATCCTGCCATGCGGAGGTTCTTCCAGGCACAGCCGCCGGTCCGGTACCGGGACTGTGTTTTAGTTTACCGGCATGTCTATAGCAGGGACAGGCCGGAGCGCCGGTACCGGGATCATGACAATATTGAAGTCAACATGGTATCGGATATCGTAGCGCTGTATGTGATGCCCGATGACGGCCCGAAGGTATGCGCCCATTATTACTGCAGCGCATCGGGAGCAGATGACCGCACTGAGGTATATGTGGTGCCAAAAGAGGAGTTTCCATTGTGGCTGGTGACGGAGCGGGCAATGCCGGATCAGGGGGTGAAACTGTATGAAACGCAGAAGATTTAAGCAGAAAAACATATGTAAAAACGGGCAGATTCCTGCCTCTAAAAAATACATATCTCCAAAATGGCAGAAAACACCCTGCATTGCTGCAATCTGGGGGCGGCACTATGCAGGAAAATCCGACAAAGAGAGCAGTCATGTTGTCGGAAAAATCTTCAAATCGGGAGTGAGTTAAAATGCTGCACTTCCGTCCGGGCAGTCAGACCTGGCAGCTCATCACACTGCTTTCCACTGTTGGTGAGTTCCCGTTTCGTTCGCTCCGGCTGCTTGGAAATGAGCGTGTGCTGAAGGCGCTGGTGACAAAGCTGTCCCTGCCCCAGACAATCCGAAATCCCCAGACTGAAACGGAAATGACCTGCCGCCTCCTGACTGTTACCGGAAAAGGCGATTCAAAAACTGTCCGGTTATATAAGGCTGCCCTTCCCATACTGGATTGGCTCCACCCGGAAGCGTACCGGTATTATATGGACGCATTCTGGAACCACCGCTTCCCCGGCGACTCCGCCCACAGAGAGAGGAACCACAGGGTATCAGAGGCGGTGATGCTTTGTATGCGGGCAGGTATAGAAACGAGGCCCTACCTGCTCCCTCATCTGCAGAACGGGGGACGGTTCTCTGTCATACCGGATGCCAGTTTATTCTATCTTGCAAGGGACATCAAGAAGATTGGCCAGGCGGAGATGAACAAAACCATGTTTACCCGGATGGTCGGAGCTATTTTTTCTCACGGCAGCTGTTATGCCGTTTACAATACACGCGCAGCCGCAATGAAATGGAGCGGTATGGGGGAATTTAAGGCGCTCCACAATCTCATCGAAGTCGGGCGCCTGAATGCCGGAACGGATCGGATCGATTCCGCAGTGCTGTTCGGTGAGTCTGGGGAGATTGCCCTGAAGACATTGCTGGAGTCGGATAAAAGCCGGAGGCTTGAGTTCCGGTTCGATTCCATCTACCACCATATTTATTTCATACCTATGGACGCATGCGGCGTGCGCCAGCTTTCTCTGCTGTCTGTCCCAGACTGGAAAGAGAAGCTGCTTGATTTATTGTTCGAGCCTGAAGTCAGGTCTTTTGACAAAGGGCTTTTTGAGTACGACGCCTGTGTGGACGGCGTATATATTTTATCGCATCTGGACGGTGACATTGCAAGACTCATTCGCTTTAAGGAAGGGATCCGGAACCAGACCGGAAGGTTTGAGGTCCTGTGCTTCCCCCACCAGACGCACTTTTTACAGGAATACATGGGCGGGCTCGTGAGCATCAAGACCATCGGCATGGATGCAGTGGAGGCGGAGCTTTGCCCGGAAACACCCTCCGGGTATCCCTTTATGCCCGGAAATACGGGCAACCACAAGGAAAGGAGGAACCTGTTTGGCGGATAAGAAAAGAAAGGCTGCCATTATCGCCGCTGTCATACTGGGATGCGCAGCGCTTTTGTACCTGGGCGGAATGATTGGCCAGCTGCTTGAAAACTACACAGCCTGGATGGCGGCGGACGGGCTTAGAGGTCAGACGGAAATGGAGCCGGTAGACTGGAACCCGCTCGCCTGTATCCCGCAGGCATTTACCGTAGGCGGACTCAAGGGGATGCTCGGAGTCCTGCTGGCAGGAGGTGCAGTCGTTTTATATGTACGGCTCCATGATAAGTTTGATGGAAAGGCCTATGACCCAAGGGGATTCAAGACCAGCGGCAGCGGCGCATACGGAACTGCTTCCTGGATGGAAGAGAAAGAGATGAAAGAGGTTCTGGAGGTGGCATCGCCGGCGAAGGCGGAAGGCGTAATCCTGGGTGAGTATAAGGGGAACGCTGTCTGTATGCCCAAAGACACCAGACTCAACCGCCATATCGCCATTTTCGGTGCGTCGGGTACCATGAAATCCAGAGCCATTATACGGAACGCCTTGTTCCAGGCACTGAAGCGGCAGGAATCGGTCGTGATCACGGATCCCAAAGGGGAGCTTTACGCAGACACAGCTGAGCTTTACCGCCAGAATGGGTATGAGGTCAAGGTGTTCAACCTGGTAAACCCTGAGCATGGCGACTCGTGGAACTGCATGTCAGACTTAAATGGGGATACGCTGATGGCGCAGGTGCTGACCAATGTTATTATCGGCAATACCAGCTCCGGCAAGGGAGACCATTTCTGGGATAACGGCGAGGGCAATCTGTTAAAAGCACTGATTTTGATGATCGACCAGGACAGGAGCCGCAGTCCGGATATGAAGCATCTTCCGGCGGTATACCAGATGCTGACGCAGAACAGTGAGCGCCAGCTGACGGCCCTGTTTGACAAGCTGCCGCTGGATCACCCGGCACGGGCGCCATTCAATCTGTTTTCCCAGTCCAGCGACACGGTCCGTTCCGGTATCATACTGGGGCTTGGAACCCGTCTGCAGGTGCTGCAGAACGATGCGGTCCGGAAAATCACCAGCCGCTCGGACATTGACCTGTCAGCGCCGGGCAGGCAGAAATGTGCCTATTATATTATCCTGAGCGACCAGGATGCCACGATGGCGTTCCTGTCATCGCTCTTTTTTTCATTCCTGTTCATCAGACTGACCCGCTATGCGGACAGCTGCAGGGACGGCCGCTGCAATGTGCCCGTCAATCTCATCTTAGACGAGTTCAACAATGTGGGGCGCATCGGCGGTGCGGAAGACGGATCGGATTTTGCGAGGTCTTTAAGTGTTATCCGTTCGAGGGATATACGGGTCATGCTGGCGGTGCAGAGCCTTGGCCAGCTGCAGAACCGGTATCCCAATAACCTGTGGTCCGAAATCATCGGCAACTGTGATATCCAGCTGATGCTGGGCTGTACGGATGATGTGACCGCCAAATATTTTTCAGACCGCAGCGGGGACATGAGCATTGAAATTAATTCCACCATGACGGTGCGGAAAACCATCGCGGTTGCCCAGGTCATTCCGCAGTACCGCCAGACCGAGGGACAGGGGCGCAGGAAGCTGCTGACTCCGGATGAGGTGCTGAGATTGCCGAACGAAGAGATGCTCTGCATCATACGCGGCTGCAATATTTTAAAGCTGAACAAGCTGGATTATACGAAGCACCCGATGTCGAGGCAGATGGTGCGGACATCCGTGATGGAGTATCATCCGGCCGTCGCTGCACCAGGATATACCATGCCTGTTTCGGATGAGTCTGACAGGCAGACAGAGCCGGAAAAGGAAAAGAAGCCGGCCCGCAGAAAAAGCTTATACAGTTCGGCCCAGCCGCCGACTGAATTTTGATTTTTGATAGGAGGATTTATTATGGCAACGAAGAAACAGGAAATTCTTCCGGAGGAGCAGGCTCCGATGGAGGAAGCAGTTCCCCAGACCGAGGAAAATCCGGAGCTGGAGGAGATGATTCAGGAGGAGATGCATGATGCAGCTGATGCGGAAAGCCCGCCTCCCCAGACCGAGACAGAAATATCTGAAACGGATGGCAATTCAGCGGATCCGGGTAGCTTGGCAGAGGCAGAAGGGGCTTCTCCCCAGACTGAAACGGAAGCGCCGAAAAAGACACGCGGGCGCAAGAAGACCGCAGAAAAAGCATCTGAGTCTGACATAGAAGCAGATGCTGAAGAAAAGAATGCCGGCGACGGCGTCGAAGAGGCGCCTAAGCCCCGCAGAAGGAGGGCTTCTGCCAGACCGAAACCGGTGGTTTCCATTGATGAGCGCCCGACGGTCGAAACCGAAGCAGATAAAGCGAAAAACGACCTGCTCGATTTGCTTGAGTCGCAGAAAACCGGCCGCATCCTGACCGGTACCATCCAGGGTGTGGAGCGTCCGGCCGATAACCCCAGCCGTTCCCTTGCAGTCATTTATCATGGCGAGTTCAAGGTGATTATTCCTGCAGAGGAAGCGGTAGAGCCACCCGATGATTACCGTGGCAGGCTTCCGGAGGATGTTTTGCATTATATGCTCACCAAGCGACTGGGTGCTGAAGTGGATTATATCGTCAAAGGCATTGATCCCAAATCCGGTCTGGCAGTTGCAAGCCGCCTTGAGGCGATGAAGGCCAAAAGGAAAGCCTATTACCTCGGTACAGACAGGGATGGAAACAACTTGCTGTATTCCGGCGTGTGCGCAGAAGCCAGAATCGTATCGGTGATCCGTGCAGGCATTTTTGTAGACCTGTTCGGTCTGGAGATCTACATCCCGCTCAGGGAGCTGAGCTACCAGAGGTGGATGGACGCGGCAGCCTATTTCCAGCCAGGGCAGCGCATCCTGGTGAAAGTCCTGGAGGTTGACCGTAGCGACAGGAACCGGATCAAGGCAACGGCTTCGGTAAAGCAGGCAGGAGAGAACCCTTATGAGAAGGCTCTGCGCAGGTACTCTGTCGGGAACCGTTATGTGGGGACAGTAAGTATGGTGGATACCAACGGCGTGTTTGTGGCGCTGGACGGTGGCATCGACTGCCTCTGCAGCTATCCGAAACGCGGCAGGCCGCCGAGGGGTTCCCGCGTTACCGTCCGTATCCTGGGAATCAACAACGATTCCAACCGGATATGGGGCGCGATTACCCATATCGCTGCTGCCAGGTAACTGGCTTTTACATTCTTGAGAAAGGAGACATGAACTACTATGACCCATTGTGATCTGAGTGCTGCCGAACAGCAGCATCGCAGGGATATTGCTGTGCATACCCGCAAAATGATTCTTACGCAGCTTACTGTCGAGGATGAAGACGACACTTCCCTTATGACAAACTACCATGGCTATTTTTTGCAGATTTCTTTTTCGGAGCTGCATCCGCTGATGGTGTTCTGCCTGGCGAAAGTGCTTGAAAGACCCAGCTCGGCAAGGCAGCGTCAGATGACTAATGAACTGAATCTGAGGAGCATTCTTGGAAGCCATGCCATCAACGACGAGGTTGGATGCTATTCCTACCGTGCGACGCACTGGCTGGATACTGAGATGAATCCGCAGCGCTTTTACGAAATCCTCGACCGGTGTGTCGATGAAGCGGACCGCGGTTTTTATAAGCTTGCGGGATAAGCGTTGTATTTCTCCAGACCGGATCGTGTAATGTAAGTAAAACGATGACTGGAGGAATGCATCATGAAAAGATTTAGTTTATGTATTTTGGTACTGGGGTTGCTGCTTCTTGGCGCCTGTTCTGCACCAGATTCATCTGAAACCGGTTTGCCTTCCGGAAGCGACGGCGTCTTGGGGCAGGAATTTGGTGACGCAGCTCAGACTGGGCTGAAAAACATCCTGGAGAGTGTGGATCCGGCGAAGACAGGTTCTGAAACTCCGGATACATCAGACCGGAACGGAAATGACGAAGGAAGCGAGTCCTCAGCGCCTTCCGGGGTACCTGGCGAAAGCGCTCCGGCAAAGCAGCAGGCAGACGGCGGACAATCAGAGACGAATTCTCAGGAGCCGGCGGCTTCTTCACAGCCAAAGCAGAATGAGTCTGCCGCACCGACGGAAGCGCCAAAAGAACCGGCCGCAGAATCCCCTGCAGAACCGCCTGCAGCAGCACAGCCGCAGGAACCGGAACCCGTTGCTCCGGAAGAACCCGTACAGCCACCTGCCGAACTGGAAAAACCGAAAACGATCTATGATTATGCGTTTGACGCAAACGCCATCCGGTCGGAGCTGATTGCCCTTGGGCAGTCCATGGGGCTTACGCATATTACGGAGGATGACGGCATTCCCTGCACACCGGACACCTGTTCCTGGGCAGCCCCGGTAACAGCGTCGGAATCCTTTCAGGGCGATAACCTGAAGCGGGCGCTGAAAGACTATGTGACTTCCATGCCGTCTATGATTGCCTCCTATGGGGGTGCGCAGTTAACCAGCTTTACGATTTATGTGCAGGATAACGGCGGAGGAAGTTACACATTCTATTTCCTATACTAAAACCAAATAGGCGAAAAATTGGCTCCCTGTATCTGCGGGGAGCTTTTTTTATGCCCAAAAACGAAAGGAAGGTTTATCTATATGAAAAAAATATTCAAAGAAAAAGGAAAACGCCTCCTGGCGTTGTTCCTTTCCATTCTGACCGTTGTTGGTATCATGCCGACAACGGTTTTTGCTTTTTCGCCGTCGGCAGGCCAGACGGTATCCTCCCATTACGGGGATTACTATGTTGGCTCTGACGGGCAGCATTATTATTCGGCTGACAGTTACAGCTTTTTGGTGTACGACAGCGATGGCAATACATCTGTAAGAACAATTTCGGCAGGAAACGCCAGAAAGAAATACATGATTTCAGACGGCTCTGAAGAAAGGTTCGTTTACTGCATTGAGTCTGGTATTTCTTATGGCACTTCGGACAATGGATATACTTCCCAGAGCGGAGAAAACAGCGCATATTTTCAGAATCTGCCCTATTCCGCCCAGTATGGGATCATGCTCACCAGCGTCTATGGCTGGCAGCCGGGCAAGGGTTCGCCGGTTCCGGGTACCAATGAGGATGATTATGCAGTGGCGACACAGATCCTTTTATGGGAGTATCAGCAGCAGCTGAGGACCAGCCCGCAGGATCTGCATGCCAATTCGGCCGGAATCCGTGGGGATAATTACCTGCGCACTATTGAAGGCCGTCCGGCAAAGCAGTGCTATGACTGGATTTTAGCACAGATGGCGCAGCATGCGACCATTCCCAGCTTTGCTGCGGGCAGAAGCAGCTCTGCCCAGGCACATACGCTGAAATACAATCCGTCCACCAAACAGTATTCCCTTACTTTAACGGATACCAACAACACTATGGCGGATTTGAAGTTCTCCGGCGGCAGCGGTATCAGCGTGAGCCGCAGCGGGAACCAGTATACCTTTACCAGCAGCCGTATGATTACCAGTGCGGAAACGCTTACCGTGCAGAAAAATGTTCCCGGCGTGGGCAATGACATGCTGATCTGGGGGCGTGTCGGTTTCCAGACGATGATGTGCGGTGCAGATGACCCTGTTGTGTTCTATGTAAAAATTGATACGGAGACCTACGGTATCGGCCATATCAAGAAAACGTCAGAGGACGGAAAGGTATCCGATATCAGCTTCCATATCACTGGCAACGGTGTGGACAAGACAGTAAAGACAAAAGCAGACGGTACGGTGGATATCCAGCTTATGCCTGGCACCTATACAGTAAGTGAACAGGATATTGACAAGTACGAGCCTCAGAAATCCCAGAAGGTAACGATTGTCAGCGGGCAGACCTCGACTGTGACCTTCAATAATAAGCTCAAAAGAGGTTCTTTGGAGGTTATCAAGACATCGGAGGATAAATTTGTCAAGGACATGACATTCCATCTGTATGGCACTTCTTTGTCGGGCTTACCTGTCGATGAGTATGCCGTAACGGACGCGTCCGGTGTAGCCCGTTTTGAAAATGTGCTGGTCAGCGGAAGCACTCCGTATACATTGGAGGAGGTCAATACCCCTGTCCGTTATGTGGTTCCGGCTTCGCAGACAGCACCCGTTCAATGGAATGTTGTCACCAAACGCAGCTTCACCAATATCCTGAAGAAATTCCGTGTGGAAGTGACCAAAACGGACCGAAAGACCGGATATGCTCAGGGCGACGCCAGTCTGGCAGGTGCGGTATATGGTCTGTATCAGGATGGCAAGCTGGTCGCATCTTACACCACAGACGCAACCGGATCCTTTACCAGTGATTATTTTATCTGCAACTCCAACTGGACTTTGCGTGAAATCAGTCCGTCAGAAGGATATTTGCTGGATGAAACCATCTACCCGATCCCGGCAGAGCCTGGAAACTTTACCGTGGAACTGAATCAGATCCCTATCGGCGTGACAGAAGAGGTCATCATGGGGCGCATCCGTCTCGTTAAGCATATTGATGCGGAACTGGAGGATGTGGAAAAACCAGAAACCCAGACAGAGGCGCCGTCTGAGAATGCTGCAGAACCGGAAGATGAGGAGCATGATGAAGCCGTACAGGCTGTTTCCACGGTAAGCGGCGGCGATGCCCAGACTGAGCCGGAGCTGGAAGCAGATGCAGCGTTATCTCAGGAAACTGGAGACAAAAATGATGCTGAAGCAGCCGTAAGCGGCGGGGATGCCCAGACGGACACGGATACAGAAGAAACAATAGAAGATACGGAAACAGAAATGGCTCCGGAAACAGAGCCGGAGACGGATCCTTATGCACCTGTCCCGGTTCCGCCGGAAGATATCGAAGCTTCCGGTTCAGAAGGCGTCATTGAGCAGCCGGAAGAGGGCGCTGTATTCCAGATCTATCTTGCCAGTGCAGGCAGCTATGATGCAGCGAGAGAAGATGAGCGCGATATCCTGACTACGGATGCAGACGGGTTTGCTGTTTCCAAGGACCTTCCTTATGGCCGGTATGTCGTACATCAGATCGAGGGCATGGAAGGACAGGCGTTCATTCCGGACTTTATTGTATATATCCGTACAGATGACCAGACCTATTCCTATATCTTGAACAATACGACCCAGTCCAGCTTTATCCGTGTGGAAAAGCACGATGCTGAGACCGGAAAAATCATCCCTGCAGCCGGAGTCGGTTTCCAGGTCCGCGACCTGTCTACAGGCGACCTGATTGCAGAAACTATTTATTATCCGACGCCCGTTACCATCGACACGTTCTTTACCAACGAGGAAGGCTGGCTGATGCTTCCTTATGAGCTTCCCTACGGCCAGTATGAGCTGATTGAAGTGGAGACCTGCTATGGCTATGTTCTGGACAGTGAGCCAGTTCCTTTCACGGTAGACGGGACACAGGATGTCGTTGTAGTGGAAAAGCACAATATGCCGCAGAAGGGCAAAATCGTTGTCGCCAAGACAGGCGAAGTATTTGCTTCCGTTACAACATCCGATGGCGCAGATAAGGATGGGGCGGATCTTATTTACCAGCCGGTTTATGAAATCCGCGGCCTGGAAGGAGCAACCTATGAGATCCGTGCCGCAGAAGATATTTATACGCCGGACGGCACCCTGCGTGCTGCAAAAGGCGATGTGGTAGATACCGTCACGACCGGATCCGGCGGGGCTGTTTCCACCAAAGAACTGTACCTGGGCAAGTATGAGGTTGTTGAGACAAAGGCGCCTTACGGTATGGTACTGAACCCGAACCCGCAGCAGGTAGAACTGGTTTATGCAGGCCAGGAGGTTGACCTGACGGAAACGGCCGCCGGCGTGTATAACGAACGCCAGAAAGTCGAACTGGGTCTGGAGAAGACGCTGGAGCTGAGCGAGAAATTCGGCATCGGCAGCAACAATGAGCTGGCCAATATTACCTTCGGCCTGTATGCAGCAGAAGATCTGACCGCAGCTGACGGCTCTGTTATTCCGGCGGACGGATTGCTTGAGATCGTAAGCCTGGATGCAGACGGCAAAGGCACTGCCCAGACTGACCTTCCGCTTGGAAGCTATTACCTGAAGGAACACAGCACGGACGCCCATTATATTTTAAGCGGAACGAAGTATCCTGTAACATTTGCTTATGGGGATCAGGAAACTGCGGTTGTAACCATTGCAGCCAATGACGGTGAGCCTATCGTCAACGAACTGATTTTAGGCTCTGTATCCGGCAAGAAAGTGGACGAGGACGGAAAAGACCTGGGCGGCGCCAAAATCGGTTTGTTCGCACCTTCCGCCAAGGAATTCATAGAAGAAACTGCGATTCTGGTAACAACTTCTGCTGAGGACGGTTCTTTCCAGTTTGAGGATATCCCGTATGGGCTTTGGATTGTCCGTGAAATCGAGCAGCCGGAGGGCTTCGTGCTTTCCACTGACCTCTTCCCCGTTGCAGTCAATGAGGATGGACAGGTCATTGAGATTGAGATCACCAATGAATTCATTCGTGGAAACCTCCATTTGACAAAGTTTGACAAGGATTATCCGGAAAACAAGCTGAGCGGCGCTGTATTTGAGGTATACCGCGACACTAATGGGAACAAGGAGCTTGATAAGGATGACGAGCTTCTGGGTACCATGGAGGAAACAGAAAAAGGCCAGTATGAGATGAATGATCTGCTCTACGGCAGTGTGCTTGTCAAAGAGAAAACGGCGCCGGACGGCTTCTATCTGGACGAAAATGTTTATTATGTCATGATTGATACCGATGGGAAGACCTATGAGGTTGAAAATGAGGCCGGCAAGGGCTTTTATAACCAGGCTCACAAAGGCAACCTCAAGATTGTGAAGACTTCTTCCGATGGCCGTGTGGAGGGCTTCTCCTTCCGTGTGGTCGGGGACAATTATGACCAGACCTTCAAGACGGATGCCCATGGAGAAATTTTCATTGAAAACCTGCGTGTCGGCAAGTACACCGTGACCGAGGTGGAAGACAGCGTCAGTGCTGGATACAAGCGTCCGGATCCAGTTACGGTAGAACTGGTAGTGGATGAAACCCTGACAGTCAATGTCCATAACGATAAAATTACGGTGGACGTGCCGAAGACAGGAGATACTTCCAATCTGTGGCTGTGGGTCGGTCTGATGGCAGCGAGTCTTGGCGGCATCGGTGCTTGTGCTTACGGCCTCAGAAAGCGCAAAAAAAATAAAGCATAAGAGGAAACAGCGGGAGCCGGCGGGAAAATTCTGTCCGGCTCCCGAATTATGAAAATGAAATTGGAGGTAATAATCATGAGAGCAAAACATAAAACCGGGTTTCTGCTGGCTCTTGTTATGATGAGCATTCTTTGCTTCTCCGTAGTACCCGTTTGGGCAGAGCCGCAGGGGACCGATGGCACAGAGCTTCAGGTTGCCCAGCCGGAGCAGCTGGAAATCCAGCTTGGCGCAGAATGGGCTGGGGTGGAGTTCCAGATGAAAACGGACGCCGGACTATATCCGGGTACGATACCCGTAAGCCAGGACGGCGTACTCCGTCTGGAAATCGGCGGCAGTAAATCATATGTCCTGACCTGCCTGAATTCAGCAGCAAAAGCTCCTTCCCCGACGCAGGCCCCTGCCACAACAGAAAGCCGGCCGGAAGAAAAAACCGAGGGAAACTCAGCGGAAGAAAAGGATGCAACGGTTGCGGGCATTCCGGTACTTCATCTCTGCCTTTTTGTCGGAGGCATGGTTCTGGCAGTCGGCGGGCTGATCACAATGCATGTCATCAAAAGACGGAGAGAGGACGAGGATGGCTATGGGTATGAGGATGACGAAGATGAATAGTCTCCAGACCGGAATAGAAAATCAAAATAGAGCCTAAAAGGAATGAAAATGATAAATGCAATAAAAAATATTCCAATAAGGCTTGACAACTGGAGCTTGATTTGCTATACTAAAAGCGTGGCAGGGGCTTGCGTTCAGGCTCTCGGTACGTTTGGTATAGCGTCAGACTTATCTGAAGGCAGATAAGGAACCGTTACGGATTTTGCGCAGTGAGCGAATCCACAACAACGCAAGCCACAACTGAATATGTAAGCCGGAAGGCTGCTTAAATACTTACAGAGTCAAATGTTGGATGAGACACCCAAATGCCAACGCTTTGGCTCTGTATGCTTTTTTGCAGGTCTTCCGGCTTTTTCTTTATATAAAACGGAGGAAATACAGATGAAAAATAAAAAGAAAAAAAGAAAGGGATTCCAGGCAGGCAGTATGCGCTGCCCCTATTGCGGCAGCCCGGTTATTTTCCGGAGTGCAGACGGTATTTACCATGATAACAGTAAAGGCATGATGCTGTATGTGTGCAGCCACTATCCGCAGTGCGACGCTTATGTGCGTGTCCATGCAGGTACCAACATTCCGGTGGGCAGTCTGGCCAATCACGAACTGCGCACACTCAGAAGGACGGCGCACCAGTATTTTGACCAGCTGCATCAGTCCGGGTACATGAGCAAACAGGATGCATACCAGTGGCTGGCAGACCTGATCTGCGCACCTCTGTCGGAGGCGCATATCGGGCATCTCGGCGAGTATTACTGCAAGCAGGTGATTGAGGAGAGCCGCCAGCTGCTGGACAGATATCGGAGGCAAAAAAATAAAAAACAATTCCGCATGGTGAGAGGAGGTGCAGCTGCATCATGACGCTGACGACAGAACAACAGAGAAAAGCGGAAGAAAATATGGGGCTGGTCCATCAGGTAATCAAGGATAAGGTCCATGGTTACGGGCAATGGGGTTTTTACACCTATGACGATCTGTTCCAGATTGGCTGTATCGGCCTTTGCAAAGCTGCAGCGACGGATAAAGGCGGAACCTTTTCTACCTATGCGTACCGCTTGATCTGGCATGAGCTATGCGATGCATTGGTTCAGTCAACCAAACGGTATGCAGATGAGGTGGTAGCAGATGTAACGCCTTACATAAGCGCTGAGCCTGAAAACGGTGAATTCCTGAGCGGGCTTCGCATGGATCTTTCCCATGCGCTCAGCTCGGCAAGGAAGGATGCTCCCCCATCGACTGCCAAAGGGATAGACGCAATGATTTTAATGTCACAGGGCTACACCAGCAGTGAAATCGGGGAGCGCATGGGCGCTTCTGCAAAACTTGTGTGCGCATGGGTTTCAAAGGCAAGGAAGTTCCTGAAAGCACGTCCGGAAATGGAAACGATTGCCGGATACGGTTCTTAAGATGAAGGGATGCTGGGATCAAGATGGTTCCCGGCATCCCGATTTTTTTGTTTTGGAGGACAAATATGAGGAATTTATTGAAACAATCGGGAAAGTGGATCTTCCCTGCCATTGCGATGCTTCTTACTTTTATCCTTTTGAAGTGCGTGTTTTTGATCGGCTATGTGCCGAGCGAGTCCATGGAGCCGACGCTGGAAAGGGGCAGTTATATCATCGGATGCCGGATATATTCCAATCTGGAGACGGGAGATATCATCATATTCCGGCGTGATGGCAAGCTGCTTGTGAAACGGATTGCGGCAATAGGGGGTGATACCGTGGAGCAAAACGGTACCAGTATGACAGTACCAGAAGGCTGTTACTATGTCCTTGGAGATAATGCGGATAATTCTTTTGACTCAAGGTATTGGAAAGAACCGTTTGTGAGTAAAGACGATGTGGTGGCGAAAGCTTTTTACTAATTATAATGACAACTGTAGAATTTTATAATCAAAAAGAAATACTAAATCGGTTTATCCGAATCGAAAGAAAAAGAAATTTTTTTAGCGATTAAACAATTCCTCTTGACAAATTGAATAAGCGTGAATATAATTATATCAGTGATATATAGCACTGATATATAGGAGGGCGCAATGAGCGAAGCAGAACAGACAACCTTAGAAAAAATTCATGCTGCGGCAAAAGAAGCGTTTTTGGAATACGGCTTCAAATCAGCTTCTCTTCGGAGCATTGTCAAAACAGCAGGCGTTACGCTCGGAGCCTTTTATGGGTACTATGACAGCAAGGAGGAGCTTTTTGAGGCGTTGGTCGGCGAGCAGTACAATCATATGATGGAGTGTTACCGCAAAGCGCAGACTGATTTCGCCGCACTGCCACAGGAAGAACAGCTGGAGCATATGAGTGAAATATCCGGCGACTGTATGACGGAAATGCTTTTGTACGCTTATGAGCATCTGGACGAATTCAAATTGATTCTCTGCCGCTCCGAGGGAACGAGATTTTCCGGTATGATTGACGAAATGGTGGAAATCGAGGTTAAAGGGACGCAGGATTACAAGGAAGTTCTGAAAGCGCTCGGTCGGCCGTCACCTGAAATTGATCCGAGGCTTGAGCACATTTTAATTACCGGAATGTTCGGAACATTTATGGAGCTGATCATTCACGAAATGCCTTTGGAACAGGCGCTTAGCTACTTAAATGAAATGCGTGCGTTTTACAGCGCGGGCTGGATGAAAATTATGGGGCAGAATTAAGCCCTGTAATTTTTGCTCAACAGTTAGCGTTAGCTAACCTATCAAATGGGATATTTGAAGCCGACTGCAGCGGTTTTAAGTATTATAAATTTTTTGGCACTGTAAAGTAAAAATGAAAAAGTAGAACCCGAAAGCACAGAAAAACTCTACGCAACGAGCAGAAGCTCGCGCTTACGCTTTTTGGACAGTTTGAGGCCGGCGCACTGAGCTGGGGTAAGGTTGTTCAAAGCGGAATGAGGGCGGACGAAGTTGTAGAAAAAGATGAACATGGAAATAAGGTTGTTGGCAGAAGCAAAGGACGAAAAGCCCTGCTTGGTTTTGTACCATGCCTTGAACTGCTTGTTGAAGCACTCTATGAGGTTGTTGGTAATGTCATCGTGGAAGCTCTCCACACGGATGTGCTGAACCCCATGCAGCGTCTTGACAGGCATCCGGTAGGCAAAGTAACGGTCGCTGACAATGGCCCCCGGTGAGCCTAAAGGCTTCACGGCTTCCAGTATGGTAAAAGCCTGTGGACTATCCCTGTGGCGATCTAAATGGAAACCGAGGACAAAGCGGGTCTCACTGTCCAAAATGAGCCAGAGGTAGTATTTCTCCCCCTGGATCTTCACAACAGTTTCATCGGCGTGCCACTCGTCAGAGTTGAAATTGAGCGCCGGAATGAGCTGTATAGCCATGTTTTGGAACATCGGGGCGAAGTTAGTACACCAGTTACTGATGGTCGTATGGGATACCCGGACATTCATCACGGTACGCAAAATCAGAGCGATGTTGCGAAACGAGTTCTTGCCCAGATAGAACATGGATAAGGCCATGAGGATTACATGGACGGGATAGCGCATCCGCTTGAAATCCGTCTTACCGAACAGTTTGGACATGGATGGGGCAGAAATGGCCGTAGGCTTTGGTACGAACACGGAATGGCGGCATTTTTTGTCGGAGCAGGTATAGTGGGCGTAATGCTCTCTGTCGTGATGCAGGAAGGTTGCTTTCCCGCAAACTGGGCAGGCAGGGTAATTCATCGTTCGTGTGTAAACGCGCTCAGGTGTCTCAGGCGCCCACTGATGTCCGCACTTTTTGCACTGATACTTTTGATGACCATGAGCATCTTTTCCGTAGCGATAAAAGTCCGTTTTGTTGTTGCACTTCGGGCAGCATACTTGGTATAATTTTGCCATGAGGACTCGTCTCCTTTCTGGGAGTACTTTGTGTTTGTGGTAAAACCATTGTACCAGAAGGGCTGACGGGTCCTCAACTTTCATTTAACTTTACAGT
>OMBQ01000686.1_pt1 | contig 36406 bp, 22 predicted proteins | sample 1674311 | NCBI WGS metagenome assembly OMBQ01 (sample SAMEA103958160, study PRJEB25191) | human gut metagenome | biome: human-associated habitat [ENVO:00009003]; feature: intestine environment [ENVO:2100002]; material: feces | place: Germany | collected 2013/2015 | reverse complement strand
CGCTTGCAAGCGAGAGTGCTTCGTCCGCAACTTCTTATTCTGTGCGGCTTCCGTCCGAATATCTTTTGAATTCAACCGTCAGATTATTTCACCAGATGGGGCAGATCTTCCGTGACAACGCCGCGCCGCCCAGCAATCCAATGGGCATCCGCATCGACTCCAAGCGCCGCAAAAAGCTCATGCAGAAGCGGCTGGCGATGGGGCATAAGCAGGATGACCACGAGCAAAATTACGGTCAGACATTACAATAACAGGAGGTGCATTTTGGCACAATACATAGAATTTACGCCGGAGCAAAAAGAACGCGCCGCGACCGTTGACCTCGAAGAATTTCTTCTCTGGCAGGGCGAAAAGCTCATCAAGTCCGGACGTGAAAAACGGCTTGCCAGCGACCACAGCGTCACGGTGCGCGGCTGCGAGTGGTTTGACCATGCCTCGAACGAGGGTGGCCGCGCGGTCAGCTTTGTTCAAAAATATTACGGTAAAAACTACGTCGAAGCCATATCCATGCTGCTCGGTGAGAGCATGGAGCCGTTTTATCCGCAGGCGAAAAAGCAGGAGCCGACCGAGCAAAAGCCCTTTGCACCGCCCGTTCCCAACGCGAATATGCGCCGCGTGTTCGCGTATCTGCTCAAAACGCGCGGGTTGGACGCGGACGTGATTTCTTACTTTGCCCGCAGAAAACTGCTCTACGAGGACGCAGCGCATCACAACGCTGTGTTCATCGGCACGGATGAAGGCGGCTGCCCGCGTCATGCGCATCTGCGCAGCACAAACAGCTTTGGCAAAGCCTTTCGGCTGAATGTCGAGTCCAGCGATCCGCGTTACAGTTTTCATTACAACGGCACGGACGGGAGCCTTTATGTGTTTGAAGCGCCTATTGATATGCTCTCGTACATTTCCATGAACCCGCGCCAGTGGCAGGAGCATAGCTACATCGCCTGCTGCGGCACATCCCCGATCCCAGTCTTGCAAATGCTGAAGCCTGATACAAAAATGGTCTATCTCTGCCTTGATAACGACGATGCCGGACACAAAGCCAGTGAACGGATGGCGGAACAATTACGTGAACGCGGCGTTATGACGGAACGGCTCATGCCGGAGCTGAAAGACTGGAACGACGATCTTCTTCATACCCAGAAGGAGGAATTGACCCCATGCCTGAGTCTATGACGCCGCTGATCATACTCGGCGTAGTAGGCGTATTGTTTGTCCTTCTGCTTTCACTTCTAACAAACAACTACTCCCTGAACAACATCAAATCCAAAACCGTAGGCGACGGTCAGCACGGCACGGCCCGCTGGTCAACTGACGCAGAGATTCGTAAGACCTATGCCCTCGTGCCGTTCCAAGCGGCAAGTTGGCGCAAAGGGCTGCACCGCCCGGAAGTGCAGGGGCTGGTGCTGGGCAGCATCAGCCATAAGCGTGGTATCACCGCACTGGTGGATAAGGACGATGTGCATTGCCTTATGATCGGCGCATCCGGCGTGGGCAAAACGGCCTACTTTCTATATCCCAATTTGGAATATGCCTGTGCCAGCGGCATGAGCTTTCTGGCATTGGATACCAAGGGTGACTTGGCTCGCAACTACGGCGCCATTGCGGAGAAATACTACGGCTACCATGTATCCGTGGTGGATCTGCGAAACCCTACCCGCTCAGATGGCTACAACCTCATGACGCTCATCAACCACTACATGGATGCGGCGCAGGCCACCGGCAGTCTTGCCGCCCGTGCCAAGGCGGAGAAGTACGCCAAGATCCTGGCCAAGACCATCGTGTCACCGAATGGGGATGCAGACTACGGCCAGAACGCCTATTTCTACGATGCCGCAGAGGGGCTATTGACTTCCGTGGTGCTCTTGCTGGCAGAATTTCTGCCGCCGGATGGGAAACAGGAGCGGCGGCACATTGTGTCCGTGTTCAAGCTGGTGCAGGAGCTTCTGGCTCCCTCGGGAGTACGGGGCAAAAACTGGTTTACCATCCTCATGGAAAAGCTGCCCCCGGAGCACAAGGCACGGTGGTTTGCCGGGGCAGCGCTGAACACATCCGACCAGGCCATGGCCTCGGTCATGAGCACGGTACTGTCTCGCCTCAACGCCTTTCTGGACTCCGAGCTGGAGCAGGTGCTGTGTTTTGACAGCACCATGAACGCCGAGCGGTTTGCGGCGGAGAAGTCCGCTATCTTCCTGATTTTGCCGGAGGAGGATCAGACCAAGAACTTCATGGCGGGCTTGATGATCCAGACGCTGGCACGGGAGCTGTTCGCCGTGGCGGATGAAAACGGCGGGCGACTGCCGGGTCGTGTTGTGTTCTTCTGCGACGAGCTGGGGACCATGCCCGCCTTCGACATCCTGCCGCTGTTCAGCGCAGGGCGCTCCCGCGGTCTGACCATGGTGCCTATCATCCAGGCGCTGGCGCAGCTGGAGAAAAACTATGGGCGAGAGGGGGCGGAGATATTGACCGATAACTGTCAGGATACCATCTTCGGCGGCTTTGCGCCCAACAGTCAGACGGCGGAGCAGCTCTCCAAATCGCTGGGCAGCCGCACGGTATTGTCCGGCTCGGTCAGCAGAAGTAAGAATGATCCCAGTCAAAGTTTGCAGATGATGGAGCGACCACTCATGACGCCGGACGAACTGAAATCCATCCCCAAGGGCAGCTTTGTGGTCATGAAAACAGGGACGCATCCCATGCAGACAAAGCTGCGCCTGTTTCTGGACTGGGGCATTACCTTTGGTGCGCCGCACTTTACCCCGGAGCATGCGGCACGGCCTGTGGCCTACGCCAGCCGACAGGAACTATTCCTCCGCATCGACCGGGCCTACGGAAAGAATGGCACCCAACCTACGCAGGTGCAGCAAGCACCTGTTGCCGAGCGGAGAAGCCCCTATTCGGCAATGGGACTTTACAATGAGGACGCAAAGACATGAGTTACTTTGGAAGCATCTATGCGGATCAGGAACTATCCCATCGGGCCAAGACGGTCTATATGTACCTCAAGGACCGCTCTAACGCCGACGGCACCTGCTGGCCCAGCGTCCGCAGGATCGCGGAGGACTTGAAGCTGTCCCGCCGCACCGTGCAGCGGGCCTTGGCGGACTTGACGCATCACGGATTCTTAGAGTGCACCCATCGCCGTCGTCCCAATGGTAGCTTGACCAGCAGCCTGTATCGCATCAAATGAACGCAGACAGAGCGCACCTCCCACCAAGGGGAAGGTGCGCTCTCGAGTTGTCACGAGGGTAGCGTCATCATGGCGCATCCAGAAAGACTCACTCTATCGGAGGTATTAAGACAGAGAAAGAACAAACAATAGCTCCTATGATCAGAATCTTCCGCCCTGGAGAAGCATGATGAGCACCCCGAAAAGCACAAATGCAAGTATCGGGAAAAGAACTCGGAGGGTATTGCCTATCCTCACTTTTCTCTCGTATGCCGCATCCTCGGCGGACATGCCGTCTTTCGCTTCCTTCTCGTCGGAACGATCCTTTCCAATCAACCTGCGAATTAGGCCAAAGACACCGGATATGCACGGACTTCTCTGCGGAACTGATACCGCTGTTCCTGATTAAGCTGATTGTACTTGATCGCGACAGGTTTGAGGATATTGGAGATTTTGCCCTGTGTCGCATTCGCCTTACGGACATCGGGATCGAAGTAAATCTGTGATACCGCTTTAATATCAGCATCCGTATAAACTTTAAAGCTGCGCAGGATTTTCTGCGTGGTGTAAATAAGGTCAAAGTTGATTTCTCCGTCAAGGCTCGTTTCCTGATAGAACTGCTGAAACGCCTCGCGGATGCGGTCAACATCATTCACGAAGTCAAGGACATAGGTATCCACCTTGCCGGGATAAGTTCTGTTCAGACGGCTCAATGTCTGAACGGCTTTTACATCGCGCAGTTCCTTATCCACGATCATGGTATGCAGGAGAGGCTCATCAAAGCCCGTCTGATACTTCTCAGCAACGATAAGGATATCACCTTCATCGTGGAATACGCTCTTTGTCTGGCTCCCTTTGGCGCGGTTTCCGTTGCTGTCCACGTTCATGGAACTTTCGGTGTACTCCGGGCTGTTGGGCTCATCCGGGTCTTTAAGACTTCCGCTGAACGCAATCATAATCTCGATATCGTCATAATCGTTCTGTTCCAGATACGGCTTGATTTCATGGTAGTAACGGACAGCCGAAAGACGGGATGCCGTAACAACCATCATCTTTCCGAGGCCGCCGATCTTGTGCTTGGTAACATCGCGGAAGGTTTCCACGATGATGGCGGCCTTCTGTGCGAGGTTATGAGGATGCAGCTCCTCGTAGCGGCGAATGGTACGCACGGCTTTGGAAGTCGGAACATCCGGGTTGTCCGGTACGTTCTTTGCAATCTGATACAAAGCGGCTGTCGCGGCGGCGAAAGCTGTTGCGGCGGCAATCAAGGCCATCGCAGCGGCGATGAAAGCACTGGTTGCGGCTATCGCTGCCGGAGGTTGGGTTGCGGTTGTGGTCATTGTTGTTATCTGTCTCATTGCGCTGATTGTCGGCTCTTGCTTCGGCATTTTCTTCTCCAGCGAAGATAGGGCAGTATGAAATCATGGGCTACGGCATTCTGCACCCATAGCAGTAAAAAAGTGGTGTTGCCCTAACGGTGACACCACTTTTACCACATATCGGCGCAGCAAACGAATTGACGACAACATGCCAAACAGTATAATGAATTTGTAATGAACCTTGTGGGAATGAGAAGCGATTGCCTTTCGTAAATTTATCCCATTTGCGATAGAGTCGTCAAAAACTGCTGGTATCGGGGTGCTTCCGGATGATCTGACGGAGACGGTGACGGCGAACAGTCCGGGTCCAACACCGGTGCAAGGAAGCAAATACTCTGAATTACTCGCATTTTGTGCTCCAAGGACGAGTGAACATAGACCTGGAGTGTCGTGCGGACATCTGTATGACCAAGCATCTCGCTCAGGCTCTTGACATCGACTCCACGCTCCACGCATCGGGAGGCATAGGTGTGCCTCAACACATGGAAATTTCGATATGGAATACCCGTCGCCTTTAGCAAGACCTGGTATTGGTATTGTAGTGTCCGTGGCTCCATAGGCACATTTTTCCCGGTCAAGAGGTATTTTTCTCCATCAGGATGAGACTGAACAGCCTTTTTCAGGAGGGTGGCCATGTCCAGCGGCAGGGGGATGGTACGATGAGCACTGTTGCTTTTGGGCGGCAGTACGGCCAGACGAGTGCGATCCCCGCTGCGGATACGCTGCACGGTTTTGGTGACATGGATTACCCCGTTTTGTAGGTCAATATCCTTATATTGCAGGGCGCACAGCTCTCCAAGGCGTAAGCCGGTGTTTAGCGTCAGCAAAATAGCGATCCCAGTGGTCGTCGGCTCAACTACAATCTTCTGTGCCAATCGCTGGATTTCATCCGGGCAGAATATGTCAATCTGCTTTCTCCGATATGCTGGCAACTCCACAGTCAGGCCCGGACAGGAACAGCCTGCTTTTGGGGCGCTGTATTTCAGAATGGATTTCAATAACACCCCCACATCTCTGGCGCTTTTTCCGGAAAGACCATTTTTCTGAAGACGGCGAAAAAAATCGGAAATCTGATTCGCCGTCAGTTGGCATACAAGCACCGCTCCCAAAGCGGGCAGAATATAGTGTTCCAGCATATAGGCATATCGGGCAAGCGTGGACTGCTTCAATTTATCCTGTTTGTCCGCAAGAAACCGATCCGCAGCCTGATTCAGCGTGAGTGAGGAAGTTTTCGCCGGCAGTTCTTGAAGGGATTCCAGGCGCTGCTGCCGTTTTGCACGGCACTCCCGATAACTGCTGCCATAAACATAACCATACTCGGCCCGACCAGAAGGTGAGCGTCCCCGGATATACCGCCCCTCCCAGCGTCCATCCTTACGCTTGTAAATGTTTTCTCCGCGCCTTGGCATAATGATATCCTCCTTGACGATGTTTTTGACGGCGTATTTTACTAACATTTTAATTTTGATCGATATGGCTCTGCAAAAATGCGGGTGAATTGGGTGCGATCAATGTAGACATTTGTGATTTGTGTGCGAATTTTGCTAAATAACCGCATTTCGGGCATTGACAAGCGACAAAAAGGCCGATATAATGTAGATGGTTAAAGAGGAGTTTGCTTCGCAAATGGGATAAATTCACGAAAGCCCATTTCCGGAGGATCTATTGTAGTATTCCCTTAACAAACAAAGTGATACTGGAAAACAGAATAATCGAGTCCGATGATGCTGCACGGCGGTCATCCGAGCTGGAAACGGCCAGGTGATTGCCCTGAAGGAAAGGGGTGCGATTCCCCATGCGGTCGGCACTGTAAGCGCAAGGATATGATCGAGGCGGGAAACCACTGGGACGAAAGTCCGTCATTGCGAGAAAATCGTGAGAAGACAGATCATAAACGCAGAGAGTATCTCATGGCGCAAGTCAGTAGAATTGTGTAGTTAGGACTCAAAGGCAGCGGGCGCTCTCTCCGTGGTGCTGATATGGCAGAAGTGTACGCTGATGACCCGGTATGGGTTTATCAGCGCTTTTTTTGTCATGAATCATTAAGGAGGTGTGCCCATGGGTAAAGTAGCAGGTGCGCAAAATTTTGACGGAGCGAATTGGTACGAGCAGCACATTGCCAAAAGAACACGGGATGCATTGGCTGAGCAGGACCGCGCTTTTGCGGAAAAACACGCAGGCGACAGCCTGGATCAGCTGGCGGCCTATCTCCGGCGCTGCGCCGGACATTGGGGAAAGTCCCCTGCCCCCATCGAGATCGTCGGTGGCAGTTACATCGCAGAGCGCTTTGGCGATTGGAAAGATGCGCTGAGAGCCGCCCATTTGAATCCTATATACAAAAAACCCCGCAATAGAGATTGCGGGCGCTATCAAAACGAAAAGAATATCCAAATTCAGCTGCATCGGAGCGAGCGTGACGCTAAACGGGCAGCACGGGTTGAGCGAGTCAAGCAACGCCAAAGCAAATGCGCTGTTCACGAAGCCACAGAGGAAACCTTCGTTGCAACAGATGTAATGCTTGAGTAAGGTTTGCCAAGTCGGGGGCGGAGATCCGCCAGCTTTCCATATGGGCAGAAGGGGTTTAGCCAGCCCCTTCCGCCCAATCCTCTTAACGAAAGCACCTTTCGCCTTGGACAGATCGGAATGCGACACCAATTATATATAGGGTGTCGCGCCCCTATATAACCTTGTTATTTTCTTATTGGATGCGAAAATGTGCTCGCAGCTAAGGTAATAATGCCGGCAGGCCTTATTATAAAAAAATTTCTGAGAGGAGATTGGAAATGCAAAAGACAGCAAAAAAGTTCCTTTCAATGCTGCTTGCGCTCATGATGGTTCTATCCATCCTTCCCACGGCAGTCTTTGCAACGGAACAAGCCACAGTAGCTGCGCCGCTGGATAGTATTGTTCCCTATGGTGCGAATGACCAGACCACAGGAACGGCAACCATCAGTGTGCAGAACCCTGTGACCTTTACCGGCTACTCTGCTTTCGAGAATGTGCCCTACTACTTGGTCACCGTTCCCGCAGGCACGACCTATGTAAAGGCCACCTACAAAGACGCTGCCATACTGACCAATGCCACGAGCGGTGAAGCATCCGGCTACTACGCCGATGTGCCGCAGTGGACTGGCGGCGGTGTAGAAATGGCCTATACGGAGAGCAATGGGGATATCACAATCACAATTCCCTTGAACTACTCCCGTACCGCCGAGGATGGGACCACGGTCCAAAAGAGCTTTGTGCTGGGTGCAGATGGTAGCGGAACTGCCTATGCGCCGGAGTATGACGGCAGCGCCAGCTATGCGCCCGTCCACTTCCTCGCCTTCACCTATGAAAGCAACTCGGCCCCTACGGTCGCTTCCGATGCAATCACCACAGCCAATGTAACGCTTGGTAATGCGTGGACGCTGGATTTGGCTGATGTGTTTACCGATGCTGACGGTGATACGCTGACCTACACGGCGACTATCAACGGCGTTGCTCAGGCGCTGAACGGCACGATTCTGGGTTACACCCCCACTGCTGCGGGGACTTACACGGTGGTGCTGACCGCTTCCGATAATACTGGAACGGCTACCCACACCATCACCCTGACTGTAACAGATGCCAACCAGCAGATCCCGAGATTGAAGGAAGGTGTGTCCTCTACTGCAAGCGATACGGTAACGGCTGGCTATGCTTACAATCTCACCGACTTGCAGGCCGGTAATATCTTCGAGAATCCGGACGGCACAGCGCTGAACTACACCAATTACTATTATTATAGATCTGTTGGAGATACCAGGACCGGCCCCTACTATTTCACTCCGGCTCTGTTCGGCGGCACCACCATCCAGATCACGGAGAATGCCGCCGGTACATATGTCTATGAATTCCATGCGACCAATACCTACGGCGATTCTACGGACACTTGGACGCTGACTCTGGATGTAAGAGCAGGAACTCCGCAGAATTACACCTTCTATGTTGGTCAGGATATGAATTACTCCTCCAACGGCAATGTTTATCCGCTCATCAAGCTTTACAAGACTAAGGGCTTCGATGAGAAGGGCGCCGATTACATCGGTGAAGTTGGCGACACCTACATTTATCGGGAGGATGGCGTCGATTCCAGCCTGTACGAGAGCGTCCAATTTTTGGACAGCACTTTTACCAACACACTGAACTCCACAACGGGCAACAAGAACGGCAACTACAATGAGTTCTATGCTTCCCTGGCTCCCGGCAAGTACTCTTTCCGTGCGTATGGATACAATGCCTCTTCCAAAAAGTACGATGTCTACCTCGGCGGCCACAGCCTGACCCTGCCCACAGAGACCAATGTGGACGGAGGCACCGGCGGCGGTACGAGCATCTACCTGCGGCTGCATTCCATTTACACCACGAGCCGCAAAACCGATAACACCTACTTCACCGCAAGCGACTACACTGCCCGTATCTCAATGCCCAGCATGGGCGGCGATGTGCAGCATGGTACGCCCTATCCTTCCGGCAATTATACTTACTACCCCTTCATGCTGTACTCTGCCGGAAACGCAGCCCTTTGGAATGCCTATGTGGACCCCATCGGCACCTGTGCCGAGGACTACATCTTCACTCAGGCGATCAACAACACGACTGCCGCCGGATACACGGTTGTTACAAAGAGCCTGACACTTTCCCAGGCCATCAACCTGACGGTGACGGTTCCTGCCTATGCAGACTTCAACCTGTTTTTCCAGTATAACAATTTCAACACACAGATCATTAAGCCGAAGACGGGCAGCCCCAAAGGCGATGCAAACGCATCCGCTGACGCTACCAGAACGCTGATCTACAAAATCAGCAAGAGCAATTCCAACTACACTTGGCGCTTGAAGGACATCCGCAGCGGCACCACTTATGTGACCAAGGCCGGATGGCTCCAGAGCAGCACCACCAGTTTTGCGAAGGAATTCACCTTCAATGCTGGAGACTCCACGGATCAGCATTCCCACAGCTTCTCTAATCTTGGCACGATAGCCAAGACCCGTGACGAAGCGGAGATTCAGACCTTCTTGTCCCCCAGCGGTTACAAGTACACGATGGGGACAGAGCGTATCCGTTCTTATCGCCTGTGGCAGATCATCAACTCTGACGCGGCAAATATCATGATTGAGCCTGAATTTGAGGTTCATACGCTGGCTGGTTCGCCCACCCTGCGGAAATCCAACGGCGGCAACGCCGAGAACAACTGGCTCGATGTGGAACCGAACGGAACGACCATCCTTGCCGTGAATTACAAAGCACTGGATGTATATGCGGCAGATGACACACATGGCACCCACGGCGGCTTCTATCCGGCCACCAATCCCGAGCGCACCAGCGTGTTCGTGCTTACCAACGACAAGGATGAACACGGTACCGCAACGGCCAATATCGCCTATAATTCCAACGGCTTGAGTTCTTCTCGCCCGACGGCGTGGGATTATAACTACGACAACTGGTTCTATCTGAGCAACGACACCGCCCCCACCCTGGACTTCACGGTGGCAAGCAATAGCAAAGACTATGGTGTGTCCAATGTTCAGTACGCCATTGTCACCACCAACAAGACCACCATGAAGAGCGGCCTCTCCGACTGGTTCCCCTTGACGGCGGACTCCAGCGGCAAGTATCACGCAAGTCTCCTGGGCTTCCGCAATGCGGGGCTGGCCGGTGGTACTGTTGTCATCAAGATGACAGCTAACAACAAGGTGTCCTACAGTCTGGCTCGCGTGGCCGAGGTTACCGCCACGGTCACCAACGCCTCCAATCCCCAGGAGACGGAGATCATGCCCGGCGATAAGGTGTCTCTCACCTTCGAGGGCAGCTACCGTGGCATCTACAAGTACAGTGGTATCTTCAACCCCACTACCTACAACCTGTTCTACTCCTGCGGTGGTACGGATTATAAGACCAATGTCGCCCAGTATCAGCAGATGGATCAGGCCAAGCTGGAGCTGACAATCCCGACGAATGTGGACTTTGGCTCCGGCAGCACCGCCAATGTTCAGCTCACCAACGGTTATACCTACGGCTCCATGTACTCGGCGGCGAACCCGTTTGCCACCCTGTATAACATGTCGGATACCGGCGTGGGCACGAACTTCAATGCGGTCACGGTGAACTTCTGCTTGAACCGTTTCCCCAATGTGAATGTGGAGGTCACTCCGCGCTATAACTTCAAGCTGAAGCTGAATATTACCAATCCCACCACCGCCACGCCCACTGTGACGCTGACGGATGCCGCAGGCAATGTCCATACCGCCAACAGCAACGGCGAGTATGAGAACCTGCCTTACGGCACTTACACCTATGCGGTGCTCTGCGCCGGCTGCGACTATGTCTACGGCAGCTTCTACCTGGGCAGTGCAGACAAGGCCAATGTGTCCGGCGGTGTGCTGACCAAGACCATTCCGCTGACGGCCTCTGCTGCCGGCGCATGGGACGGCACCACCAAGACGCAGCCCACTCTGACCGACGGCGTGTATCAGATCGGTACCGCAGCGGAGCTGGCTTGGTTTGCGGCGCAAGTCAACGGCGGGAGCTATGCCATCAACGGTGCGCTGACGGGTGATATTGACCTGGCCGGCTATAACTGGACGCCCATCGGCGGCACTACCGCCAGCACAGCCTTCAAGGGCAGCTTTAACGGTAATAATCATACCGTGAAGAACATGGGCATCTACTATAGTGCCACCACTACCTCGGCCCCGTATAAGGGACTGTTCGGCTATGTGAACGGCACCAGCAGCAGCTACGCCACCATTCAGAATCTGAAGGTGACCGGCAAGATGTACCTGACCTCCACGGGCAGCGTTGCCAACGCCTATTCCGGCGGCGTGGTGGCCTACGCCAACTATACCAACATCTCCGGCGTTGTCTCCGATGTTGACATCACCGTTACCCGTGTGAATGGCAACTGGAGCAGCGTGGGCGGCGTTGCAGGCCGTCTGGTGAATTCCAACGCCACCAACTGCGGCAACGAAGGCACCATCCATGCCTACCAGTATGTGGGCGGCATCACCGGCTACGCTACCGGTACCATTACCGGCTGCTACAACGGCGGAGCGATCACCGGCAACGGCTATGTGGCGGGCATCGTGGGTCAGACCACCAAGGGCGTCACCGCTTGCTACAACACCGGCAGCATCACCGGTGCCGGCAACTATGTGGCGGGTATCGTGGCCTTTGCCTCCGGCGCGTCTGCCTCCGTCAAGAACTGCTACAACCGGGCCTATGTGGAGAGCACCGGCAGCAATGTGGGCGCTGTGGTCGGCATGACCAACAATGCCTCCGCTGCGATGGAGCACCTGTACTATTTGAACTTCACCTGCGCCCAGGGTATCGGCAGCGCCAAGAACGCTGATACGCAGACAGCCACCGCAGTGGATCGGCTGAAAATGAGCAATAGAAGCTTTCTTGTTTCTATGAATAAAGGGTTGACCAATGCAGCGTTCGGTTCCAGCCGGTACAGCCCCGCGCTACTTTGGCAGACTAAGCTGATTGGTTTGACAACACCTGCGGTTGGTAATGTTGACTTGGATCCTTTCGGTTATGTGGATGAAAATGATGTTAATTTGCTGCGGCAGTATTTAGCGAATGAAACTACATTCAGTGGCGATCTGCTCAAACAAGCTGATGTAAATAAGGATAACAAGGTTGATGCGACTGACCTTTCACTGCTTGAGCAGTATGTGCGCGGTGAAATTACCACTTTCACTGCAAACAGTTAAAACTGGTTTTGGAGGCAAGAAATGAAAAAAATATGTGCTTTAATCCTCGCAATGTTTCTTGTCTTAGGGACTGTCCCCTCCGCCGCATTTGCGGCGGAGGGCGATAGCCCTAAGATTTGTGCTATTATAGATAAAACCTCCGTGCAACCGGGCGAGACTGTTTCTGTTACCTATATGTTGCCGAATGCAGTGAACAATGTCAACGAAATTACGGTCGCCCTTCATTATGATACAAGCCTATTTAAATATGAGGGGGTAAACTACTCAGATAGCACTTTTTTTAAGTCACCAACCATATCCAATTATGTATCTGTGGATACATTTAGCATACGCGAAGAAGATCCCAGTGACGACGGAATAACTGTTAATGCAGGCAAACTGTGTGAAATTACTTTTACAGCTATAGGTAGCATAGGAGAGGCTCAATTCTATACTACACAATCTACTTCTGGATATGATATAAATTCGCTCATAATGATTGATTGGGAAGATTACACTACCAAGAATGGTGGTTTTGATCATGGAATAAATGACCCACTTAATGTTGCAATCAAACCGAGCGGTGCAACGGTTGTTTCAACCGGCTATACTGTTTCCATGGGTGCTGACCAGCAGGTTGCTGCGGGCCAGCAAGTGCGTATCCCTGTGACCGTCGCCTCCGGGGAAAAGGGCATCACCGGCTTCAACGCCTATGACATGACCTTTACCTACGACCCGACGGCACTGACCTTGAACACCAAGACCGGTGACGCCGCCAACCTGACTGTGGAGGACAACAACGGCACCGTTCGGGTCCGCCGCTACGGTGCTCCCCTGGCTCTGGGCGAAGCTCTGGCTCTGGACTTCACCGCCAAGGCGACTGCCACCTCCACCGTGAAGCTGACCAACGCCAAATTTGATCTGGATGCCAACTCCATCAACTTCGACGCCCCGGATGCCGCCATTTCCGACGCCGACACCGTGGTCAACGCCAATAACTTCACCGTGACCCTGCCGGATGCGTTCACCTCTGACGAGACCCGCCTGGTCCCCAACGGCGGCAGCTTCACCTTCAAGCCCGTGGACAGCCACTATACCTACACCTTCACCGTGAAGATGGGCGACACCGTCAACGAGGGCTTGACCTTCGGCGCAAATGACACCTACACTATCGAGAATATCTCCGGCAATGTGGAGGTCACCTGCACCAGCAAGACCCCCAAGCAGTACGATGTGGAATACGTCTTTGGTGACAAGGATCCTCTGCTGGAAAAGGATGTGACCAAGGGTCCGGACAAGGCGACCTACCTGCAGGATTATTCCGTGACCGTTACTCCCAGAGCGGGACTCTCTTATTGGATCCACTATGAGATCCGCTATCCCAACGGCACGCGCTCCGATCAGGTCAGCCTGACCCCTGTGGCCAATGCGGACGGCACCATCACCTACACCATCCCTGGCAGCAAGATCGACGGCACTGTGTACTTCATCATCAGTACCAGAACCAACGACGAGTACCCCGGCTATGCCGTTCTGGTGACGGGCAACGGTGCTGAGGACCAGGCACCCGGAAACGGAACCTCCGTTCCCAGGGATATGCCCTATTACCTCCAGCTGAATGAGAGGGAGAACTGCACCTACAAAGTAACCGCTTACTATCAGCCCCTCAGCAGCATCACAGCGGTGAATATGCCCGCCAAAGTCCGGTCCCTGGGCAACGGTAAGTATGTGGTGGACCCCATTCCTGACACTAAGCTGAGCCAATATGCCTACAGCTGGCGTCTGGTGGTGAATGTGGAAAAGGTTTCCCAAAATGCGGAGGAAGTGACCGTGTCCAAATATCTGGAGCTGAACGACAAGACCATGATGCTGGTCACGGTCAAGGGCACCCCCGAGGGCGGCAGTGCCTTCACCTATGGCGGCAACACCATGTATAAGGTCGAGGGCTACGGCACGGACCGGTATGCATGGCTGGTGATCGTGGACAAGGGTCAAACTCTGACCCAGGAGGAGGCCGCCGCCAAGGTCGCCATCTCTGCCGCAGACAATGTGGTTACCATCACCCCGAGCTTCGATGTGAACATGACCGGGAAAGTGGATGTCAACGATGCGCAGCTGGTCTACGATATGTATAACGGCACATACAGTGACTTCACCAAGGTTTCCGTGGAGAAGTTCCTGCGGGCCGATGTAAACGCCACTAAGGCGGTGGATCACACCGACGCTGTGGCCATCGTGAATCAGTTTAAGTAAGGCCCCGTCAGCCTCCCCTCCCAGCGGGAGGGGAGGCTATCCCCCTTTGGGGGCTTCGCCCCGGCCAGGCCGGGCAAAAAACGGCCCAACCAGTCGGAGAGAGAAGGAGAACAGCATGAGAAAACGCATTTTTACACTATTGGCAGCCCTGTGTCTGCTGCTGTGTCTGCTGCCCACCGCAGCCTTTGCCTCGCAGACAGGCAGCAAAACAGACGAGAGCCGCAGCTACAATTTTGACCTGTCCGCAGGCGGTGCATCTGAGGTGCGGGCCACCAGTGGCGAGACCATCACCGTGACCCTGGTGCTCAAGCGCACCGACGCCCAGGAAAGCGCCGATATGTACGGTATGCAGACCGAGATTGAGTACGACGACACCTTCCTCCAGCTGGTGGACGGCAGCGTCATGACCGCCCCCGGCATCCGCTGGAGCGACTTAGGCCGCCGCACCGGCGGGCGGGCCTTCTATCTGAACTTCGTGTCCTTTAAGGGCGGCGAGGCTTGGGAGCCGGAGGTGGTAGTCGGCAGCTTTCAGATGAAGGTCATCGGCACGAAGGGTGTGTCGCAGCTTATCCCCACCAACACCCTGGTTTCCACCCAGGACGGCATGGCCGGATACACCGTGAAGGATAATAGCGTGTCCGTCATCGTCACCACGGACTGCACCGTTACCTTTGAAAGCAACGGCGGCACGGAGGTCCCCTCCCAGACCGTCCAGTACGGTGAAAAGGTGAAAAAGCCCGAGGACCCCATCCGGGAGGGCTACCACCTGGAGGGGTGGTACAGAGACCTGGACCGCACCCAAAAGTGGGACTTCCACAAGGACACCGTTAAGGGCAACATGACCCTCTACGCCAACTGGGCCGAGGGTGCCGCCGCAGGAAGCGTCACCTGGTGGATCATCGGTGGCGTGGGCCTGCTGGCCCTGCTGCTGATTCTGCTGGCTCTGCTGGGCAAGAAGAAGGTCCGCTTTGAGACCAGCGGCGGCACAGAACTGGAGGCCGTGTCCGTGAAGCGGGGCAGCGTCATTGGCGAAGTCATGACGCCCACGAAGCCCGGCGCAGTGTTCGGCGGCTGGTATGCAGATCAGGCGCTCACCAAGCCCTGGGATACACAGAAAGACCCGGTGCGCAGCAACATGACGCTCTACGCACGCTGGATGTAATCTACGCATAGATGAGGTAAACAAATATGAGAAAACGCATACTATCTCTGCTGCTGGCACTGACTTTGGTTCTGTCGGCAGGCGTATTCGGCGTCATACCGGCGCTGGCTGCGGATTCCTGCGTTTCCGTGAAGGCGGATGCCGTCACCACCGGTGAGGTTGTGGCCGGCAGCCTGTTGGAGATCAAGCTGACAGATGTCTTTGAAGATACAGACGGCCATACGCTGACCTACACGCTGACCAACGCAGCGCAGTTCAGCGCCCAAACCAAGGTCAAGGACGGCTCACTCTATGTATCAGAGAAAGACCCCGGCACCTATACGCCGAAGGTCAAGGCGACCTGCTCGGACGGCAAAGAGCTTACAGCGACCTTTACCATCACGGTCACGGAAGCTCCCCACGGATTGGACGCACAGTATAACTACGATGAGACCCCCGCCAAGGAAGTCACGGTGTATGTGACCATCTCCAACGACGGCGTGCCCATCCGAGGCCGCGACGGCACGGTGCTGTGCCACAAGGCCATCACCGTCCCCTACTTTGACTTGGGTCGGTACAACTTGGACGAATACTACCGCTATCACACGGAAAACGGAGAAGGCAAATACATCGACAAGAACATCGTGGAGCGGCCCACCGGCCTGCACCTGTATCTCTATCTGCTGGAGCGCTACTTCATCGGCCTGCCGGAGGAGCAATGCTGCAAGGGTGCCTATCCTCGTGACGCGCTGGCGAGCTTTAAGCTGGGTGAAGATGTTTGTTACATGGATGAAACACCGGCCTATACGGCAGACAGCTTTGCCGCTCTGACTATCAGCGGCTCGCCCACCAGCCTTTATATGGAAAATTTTTGGGGCCATGACGAGAACTTGATGTACTACCGCAACCACTGTTTCCCCTACATGAGCCCCGGCTGGGGCTCCACCTCCGACTACATCGTGCTGTCGGACGGGGATACCTGGGATGTGGCCATGTTCTCGAACTGGAGCTTTTACAGCAGCGGCGGCGCGTTTACCCGCTTTGACAAGGACGAGTACAATGCCCGCCCCGGCATGGAGATGACGATCTCCTCTCAGGCTTACGGCACGACCTTTGAGGGCAGCGACTTCTATCCCTTCTCAAACCTGGATGTGTTCCTGTATAACGACAAGTGGGAGGAAGTCGATCAGTACAAGAAAGCGGATGACGGAAAGAGCACCTTCTCCTTCACCGCCCCCACAGAGGAGGGCACCTACTACCTCGTGGGCATGGACCCCAACCGGACGATCCCCAAGGACGACAGCGGCGGCACGAACTATGCCAAGATCGCACCGGCTACGGCTATTCTGAACGTGTCCAAGACCGCTGAACTGGAGCGGCCCTTCCAGTCCATCTCCGTCAACGGAGAAAAGCTGGATGCGAAGAACATTTCCTACGAGGGCATCGTCTCCCTGGGCAGTGAGGACAATGAGGAGTTCAAAAATGTCTACGAAGAGATCCCCAAGTACCATGTGATCGTCCCGCAGGGAACGGAGACCGTTGACATTACCTACAACGAGGGCGTGGATATTTACCACGCAGATGCCACTGCATACGGCTATGAAACGGACCTTGCCGTGGATGTGGTGTCCTCGGCAACCATCCGCTCCGTTACCTTGAAAAACAGCTACAAGGCCAACAGTGACGGCACCCAGACCGTCACCACCCCCGTCACCCGCTATATCCGCAATGCGGACGGAACAGCGATGGCGGTCACGCTGGAATCCAGCAGTGCCAACAATTTCCGACCGGTGGCCCTGTTCACCTTTGAGTATGCAAAGGCAGACACGAAGCCGGATGTGACGTATGGAGATGTGAACGGAGATGCAGCCATTGATGTTTCGGACGCACTGCAGGTCTGCCAGATCTATCTGGGCAATGTAGCGCCGACGGATACGCAGAATGCAGCTGCCGATGTGAACGGCGATGGAACGGTCGATGTTTCGGATGCTTTGATGATCTGCCAGTATTATCTGGGCAACATCACGGAATTCCCGGCTGGAAAGTCGAACTGAATAAAGGAGGAAACAAATCCACATGAAAAAACTGATTTCTGTGCTGCTGACATTGGCAATGGTACTGAGCCTGGTACCTGCCGTCTTTGCAGCAGACGAACCGACCATCACTATGAGCGCAGATAAGACCTCTGTTGCCCCCGGTGAGACTGTGACACTGACTTTAAGCCTGGATAAGGACACAGTCGTTGATGGCGCAGGCTTTAAAATCGATTTCGATAAGGACGCATACGAATATGTGAAAAAGGTCCCGGATACCTTTGATGATACTACAAATGAAAATGTAGCGAATGAAAAAGGCTGGGTTCGGGCGGTTTATTTGAACACAAAGCCGAATAAACCGACGACCTGGTCTGCGGGAAAGCTGGACACATTCACATTTAAGGCCAAAGAGGGAGCGAACACTTCTACGGCCACATTCAAGCTGACGATTGAAAACCTGTTAAAATATAATCCGGACGATCCGGCAAATAACATCAAGGTTGCCCACAAAGTAGTTGGCAGCGAGCTGACCATCCCTGTTGAAACCCCGGAAGCAAAGGGCTACACCGTTTCCCTTGGTGAAAACAAGACGGTAGCCTCCGGTCAGATTGTGGAGATTCCTGTGACCATCGGCAACAACGACGGCAAGACCACCTACAGCGCCTACGACATGACCTTCTCTTTTGACCCCGCCATTCTGACGCTGAACATGGAAGCCACCAGCACCGAGGGTTATCGCGTGATTCCCGGCAGCGGCACCGTGCGAATCGTGCGTTACGGTAAAGCCGCCGAACTGGGCGATGCGCTGACTCTGAGCTTTGTGGCAGCCGGTCAGGGTAAATCCAATGTGAAAGTGACGAAAGCGTGTGTGGATACCAATGCAAACGCCATTGACTTTGACGCACCTGCGGCTGCCATTTTGGATGACACCGCCGTTATTACCGTCAGCGGCTACACCGTGACTCTGCCGGATGACTTCACCCGTACCGACGCGGAGGGCTCCGTGATCGCAGCAGGCGGCACTCTGACCTTCAAGCCTGTAGACCCCAACTATGACTATACTGTCACCGTCACCGTCGGCGGCGGTGAGGCAACGACAGTTAGCCCGGACGAGAATGGCATCTACACCGTGCCCAATGTCAACGGCAATGTGGTCGTCACCAGCACCAAGACCGCCAAGAGTTTCAACGTCACTCTGGGTGCGGATACCACCGGTAATGAGAAGGCCACCTATAAGACCGACTACATCTTCAAGCTGACCCCTGCGGATGGCTATGTCTACAAGATGACTGTGACCATCGGCGGCGAGGCATACACCGGCTTTACGGCCCAGGTAAATGACGACGGCACCACCACCTACACCATCCCCGGTGCGGATGTGACCGGCAACATCGTCATCAACAGCAACAAGCAGGTCAAGCCGCTGGAAACCTACAAGGTCACCTTTGCAGGTACCGGCGCAGGTGATGCTACCGGCGAGAGCACCGTTCAGGAAAAGGCTAACTACACCTTCACCGTGGCCAAGCAGAAGAACTTTGAGTACACCATCACTGCCACTATGGGCGGCAAGAATGTGACTATCACCGAGGGAGCCGACAACACCTACACTATCGCCAGTGTCACCGGCGATCTGGTCATCACCATCGAGAAGAAATCCACTCTGACCATGGAGGTAGCTGTTTCCGAGTATGTGCAGATGGATAACAAGACCGTGTTTCTTGTAACCGTGACCGGCACCCCCGAAGAGGGCAAGGCTTTTGCCTACGGCGATAATGTCATGTATAAGACTACCGCTTACGGTGAGAATGTGTACAGCTGGCTGGTGATTGTGGACAAGGGCGAGGCATTCACTGTGGCTACGGCTGAGGCCAATATCAACCAGGCCAGCGCCACAGCCGAAGAAGTGAAGCAGAGCTATGATGTCAACGAGACAGGTGTTGTGGACATCAACGATGCGCAACTCACCTATGACATCTACAGCGGCAAGTACACCGACTTCGAGAAAGTCTCTGTGCGGAAGTTCCTGCGCGCGGATGTGAACCTTGACAAGGCCGTCAACTCCACCGACGCCGTTGCGGTCGTCAAAAATTCCAAGTAAACCAAGGCGAATCCATAGCTTCCCCTCCCTTTTGGGAGGGGAGGCAATTCGCCATATTTTGGGGCTTTACCATTGCCTCCTGTTTTAGGAGACGATGGTAAGAATCCAAAATAAGCATTTGGAGGATACCCGTATGAAAAAACATAGCGGCCTATATAGCGCCGTGAGTATTTTGCTGGTCATTGTGCTGGTGGCAGGGATCAGCCTCTCACTTCTTTCCTCCGGTCGGACAAGGCCGGAGAATCCCATCAGCACTCAGCCGGATCGGCTCCAGGCAGAGTCGCTGCAAGGCTCCGGCAGCACCGCCGGACAAAGCTCCGGCAAGGATAATACAGAGAATACGGATACTGCCCAGGATCCATCAGAGCCGCAGAAACCTGATGAACCGCAGAAGCCCGATGAGCCGCAGAAGCCCGATGACACGCAGAAACCCGATGACACCAAGCCGGATCCATCGGGCCCCACAGACCCCACGGATAACCCCGGCAAGGGCGACCAGGGCGGCTCCAAGTCAGACGATAACAAAGGCGGCTCCGAGGATTCCGGTGACCATGGTGATGGCACTGGCGGAGACGACGGGGACCACGGCGGCAGCGGAGGTGACCACGGCAGCGGCGGTGAGGAGGATGATACCCCCCGCATTTATACGACACTGAAAACCCAGCAGCTTACCAAGGCAGAGCTGCCCGACAGCAAGCTGACCTTTGTGGCCTATCCCCTGGGTAAGGGCGATCTGCATATCCGTGTCCGGCTGAAAAATGAGACCAATTCCGGAAACGGATTGCTGCTTACTTCTCAGAATAACCAGGACTACGAGGCACAGCTGGATTTCAACGCAGATAACCTCTTTGTGCTGTCTCTTTATGATGGGGAGACCTTTCTGGGACTTGTTCAGTACCGGGTGGGCTATTACGCGAATCTTGCGGACGATACCCACCCGACGGTGGGGGACTATCCACCCTCCATCGTTACCAATCTGGACGGGGCCAGCCTGGACATGAGCTCCCAAACCTTCCCCTTGACGGTGATTGCCCGTGCCAACGCAGAGCTGGGAGCCGGTGTGATCTATTCCAATCAAATTCGGGTCACGCTGGACGGCAAAACCGTGGAAAAGAGCTACGGCGATTCTCAACCCACCTACGAGTTGTATTTCGATCCACCTCAGTTGGGCGATGAAGAAACCCACATCGTCCGGGTGCTGGCCTGGGATGGTAACGGAAACTCCACCATGAAGGTCTACACCGTCACCTATCACCAGATCAGTGAGGGCGACCCGGCAGGCTCGGTGGATGTGGTGCTGGATGCGACCACCATCGGCCTGGGCATTTTGGATACCGGAACGCTGGACATCGTGGAGGGCGAAACGGCGGCGTCCGTGCTGCTGCGCTTCCTGCAGGAGCGCGGTTATGAGCCGGATTACCAGGGGTCTGCTACCATGAACTTCTATCTGCGCCGGATTAGCCGGGGCGACATTGCCTACCGAGCCAATGTCCCGGAGCATCTTTGGGAGCTGATCCTGCGGGACGGCATCACCACCAATGATAACTATGACCGGGACAGCATCGGGGAGTTTGACTATACCCAAGGCTCCGGCTGGATGTACTCCATCAACGGCACCCTGTATGAGGGTACCGGCATGAGCGGTTACAAGGTTCGCAACGGCATTACCATTTATGTGCGCTTCACCCTGTCCTACGGCAAGGACATCGGCGGCTACGATTCCACCGGAGGCGGCTACGGTTCACTGAGCAGCTACTGCGGCCTATGGATCAACGGCGGCTACCAAGCCCTGGGCCACGACTTCGTGGAGACGGACCGTTTGGAACCCACCGAAACAGAGGATGGTTACATCCACTATCGCTGCTCCAAGTGCCATGAGGAGAAAACAGATATTCTCCCGGCCACCGGCGGTACGGAGCCATCCCCCACCGCCGCACAGGCGGCCCCCGCCCTGCTCCTGCGGCGGGGATCGGGCCTTACCCCTTATCAAAACAAATTCCATAGAACCTGGGAGGCAGCAGCATGAAAAGAGCAACACGAATATTAGCGGCACTTCTTTGCGTGCTGCTTCTGCTTCCGACTTTGGCCCTTGCGGAAAGCGCTCCCTCGCTGAAAAAACAGATCGCACAGAGTGCGGAGGGAATGTCCGCTCTGGGCGGCAAGAAGGGTGAATTGCTGAAAGACCGGGAACTGTTTCCTGCAGGCGATTCCGTCTGCGATTGGCTGGCCATAGCTATGGCACTGTCCGGCACAAGGGAGAGCTATTCCGACTATTTGGCGGAACTGAAGGCCCATGTGGAGGACGCATACGCCAAAAACGGATGCCTGGACCGCAACAAGGCCACGGAATACCACCGGATTTCTTTAACGGTGCTGGCACTGGGGGGCAACCCCACCAACTTCGGCACGAAGCTCGACGGCTCGGCCATTGACCTGATCGCAGAGGGTACTTACAACTATGCCCGTGATCCGGGCGCTCAGGGCTTAAATGGCTGGATATGGGCGCTGCTGACCTTGGATGCCGGGGACACAGAGGTCCCGGCAGACGCCCTGTATTCCCGGGAGGACATGGTAAATGCCATTTCCGTTGCTCAGGAGCCGGACGGCGGCTTCGGCCTGATCCCCGGAAAATCGGATGTGGACATCACCGCTATGGCGGTGCAGGCCCTAGCTCCCTATCGGGACCAGATGGAGACCGAGATCGACGCAGCACTTTCCTATCTTTCCGGCCAGCTGACGGACACTTGCGGGTATATCGCCTACGGCGATGAAAACGCGGAAAGCACCGCCCAGGTCATCCTGGCCCTGTGTGCGCTAGGCATTGACCCGGAGACGGATAGCCGTTTTGTTAAGGGCGAGCACACCCTGCTGACGGAGCTTTCCCAGTTCCGAGAAGCGGACGGCACCTACCGCCATGTGCTGGAGGGGGCCGGCGACGGCTTGGCAACGGCCCAATCCGTCCTGGCCTTAGTGGCTGTGCAGCGTGTGCGGTCCGGGCAGCCGTGGGTGCTGCATTTTGACGGCACTCAAGCGCCCCGTGAGGCATTCGGCACAAATGGAATCATCATCTGCGCCGTGATCGGTGCGGTAGTCGTAATCGCCGCTGGTGCGATCTACATCATCGGCAGAAAGAGGAAAAAAGTATGAACAAGCTGACAGATCAAATTCAGGCAGAGGTCAACAAGGTCGTTTTGGGCAAGGAGGACATCGTCCGCAAGGTGCTGCTGGCCATCCTGGCACAGGGCCATGTGCTGCTGGAGGATGTCCCCGGCGTAGGCAAGACGACGCTGGCCAAGGCATTTTCCAAAACGCTAGGTCTGGACTCCAAGCGTGTCCAGTTCACCTCCGACACCCTGCCATCGGATATTATCGGGTTTTCCGTATTCGATAAGGCAGACGGCAAGCTGAAATATCAGTCCGGAGCCATTATGACCAATCTGCTGCTGGCGGACGAGATCAACCGTACCTCCAGCAAGACCCAATCCGCTCTGCTGGAGGCTATGGAGGAGTTGCAGGTCACCGTGGACGGCGTGACCCGGCCCCTGCCGAAGCCCTTTATCGTGCTGGCAACGGAAAACCCGGTGGGTTCTGCGGGTACGCAGATGCTGCCCGCATCCCAGCTGGACCGTTTCATGCTCCAACTGAGCATGGGCTATCCCAATCGGGCCAGCACGGCGGCACTGCTGAAGGATCGCCATCATGTGGACCCGCTCTCTGCCTGCCAGACAGTGACTTCCCCTGCCGAGCTGGAAAAGCTCATTGCAGAGGTCAGCAATATCCATGTGGCAGACCGAATTTATGACTATATTGCAGAGCTGGTGGATCTGACCCGCTCCAACGCCTATGTGACCCTGGGTGTCAGTCCCCGTGGCGCTTTGGCTGTGACCCGTGCGGCCAAGGCCAACGCCTACTTAGAGGGCCGGGACTATGTGATCCCTGACGATGTGTGCGCCGTGTTCCCGGATGTGTGCGTCCACCGTCTGATCCTCAACTCCAAGGCGCGGCTCCAGGACTATACAGCGGCACTGATCCTGCAAAATGTACTTACCTCCGTCCAGAAGCCGGATGTCCGGGAATTTTCCAGCAAATGAGAAAAACGATCTTAGGCAGCGCCCTGTGTTATCTGATCCTGCTGCTGGCGTTGGCGGCGCTGCTTCTTACAAGCGGCTCCTTCTGGGCGCTGGCCGGACTCTGCTTGCTGCTCCTGCTGCCCCTGGCCTCCTGGGCGGTCAATTTCTATGTCCGCAGGCACCTGCAGGCGGACATTCTGACCCCGGCCACAGCGGCAAAACGCACGGCAGTCAGCTGTCGGGTGCGTATCCGCAACGGAGCATTTCTGCCCGTAATGCGCTATGGCTGTCAGGTCTCTGTCCGCAATGATCTCACTGAGGAAGATCAGACAGTGACGCTGACCGGCAGCATCGGAGCCAAGGGCGAAAGCAGCCAAACCATCCTGCTGCAAAGCAGCTTCTGCGGCAGAGTGTATGTGCAGATCAGCCGGTTTACCCTGCTGGACTATCTGGGCCTGATTCCCATGAAGGCCCTCGTGAAAGCGGATGCCCGTCTGACCATCCTCCCGGACCTGTATCCAATGGAGACGGACATGACCGCCCGACCGGCCTATGCCGACGACGGTGCTTCCAATCGACGGGGTGAGGACCGCAGCGAGGTGTACCAGCTCCGGGAGTATCGCCCCGGCGATGACATCCGGCAAATTCACTGGAAGCTGTCCTCCAAGTTAGATGAGCTGATTCTGAAAGAGGCCAGCCAGCCGGAGAGCCGTTCCCTCTTGGTATTCTGGGATAAGCGCAACGGCGGCACCCCCCAGCAGATGGATGCACTGGCGGAGGTCGTGTCCTCCGCAGGCATGGCGCTGCTGCACAGCGGCGTGCCCTATACCCTGTGTTGGACGGACCGGGACGATTTGCAGGCTCAGGACATTTCGGAGGAAAACCAGCTTTTGCAGGCCATCCCGTCTCTGGTAAAAACCAGGGGCAGCGCTGAGTGCCGCCTGCCCAAAACTGACGGTTACAGCCGAATTCTCTGTTTCGGCACAGCGCCGGAAGAACAGCTGCTCACGGACGGACGGGTGCATTTCATCCTCTGTACCGAAGAACAGTACCCCGGTGCGACCACCTTTGCCCCGCAGAATTATTCCGAGGCCATGCAGCGACTGGAGGTTTAACCCATCATGCGAAAAAATGAAAACGGACTCCAGTGGATTGTCGCCGAAACGGCACAGAAAAAGCTGCACTTTCCCTGGGGCGCTTGGGCGGCCTGCTCTGTGCTGACGGTGGGCTTCTGCTTGTTTTTGACGACTGCATTCCCATCCGTTCCCTATCCCTGGTGGGCTATGACAGCAGCTGCGATTTTGGTGCAGGCGGCGTTGCTGATAGTATACCAAACCAGAATCGGGAATTGGCTCGTTCCGGTGGGCATTGGTGTGCTGCTTCTTCTGAGCCTGGCGCTGCACCAATTCATTCTGCCCGGCTTCGGCACACTGGCAAATGATTTTCTGACCCTGCTGACGAAAAAGACCGGGCAGATCTACCTGGACTTTGCGGCGGCGGACGCCCGGTTTCTGCCTTTGGCGGTAATCGTCCTGCTGCTGGCGGTGTCGCTGCTCCTCAGCCGCAGCGTATGGAGCGGACGGGTACTGCTGGCCTTGCCGGTCCTGCTGCCCTGTTATGCAGCCCTATTGCTGGACCTGTTTCCCATAGGCATCGGCGGTGGGCTGCTGATCATCGGCACGGTGCTGCTGATGGTGCAGCGCACGGCAGCGGGAGAAGCCCTTGCAGGCGCTCCGGCACAGCTGATCTTGCCGGTCCTGTGTGCGGCCCTGTGCCTGCTGATTGGTCTGTCCTGCCAAGACAAGCTGGATACGAACCTGGTAGAAACGATTCAAACCCAGCTCCACCAGCGGCGCTACGACAGCGATACCAATTCCATGCCGGAAGGAAACCTCAAGAACTTACCCGCCTGGAATAAAAGCGACACCCCGGCATTGGAAGTCACGATGGAGCAGCCAGAGAAGGTGTATCTGCGTGGACAGGTCTACGACACCTACACCGGCACCGGCTGGAAAGCAGCCGACACCGAAGAAACAGCCCAATATAAGGACCTTTTTTATTGGCTCCATGAGGCGAATTTCTACGGCCAGAGCCAGATCGCTCTGGCGGATGGCTATACGGAGACAGCCACCCCCCTCTCCATGACCGTCAAGAATCTCTCCGCCTGTTCCGCCCACGGCTACTATCCCTATGCCGTCTATGGCAGTGAAACGCTGGCAGCGGATCGCATCGGAGACACGGACCTGCCCGCCGCAGAGAATCTGTCTTATCTGAAAGGCAGTGTGCCGGACTGGTATCAGATCCAGCGGAACCTCTCCACCGCTCAGGGGCGAGAAAACATCGAGACCTATCTATCCAAGGAGCAGGCATACGCCGACTATCTCCGGGCCATCGACCTGCAAATGACTCAGGACAGCTGGGCCGTTCTCCAGCGGCAGCTGAAGCTGGACACCCAGGCCCGGACCATTGGCGACATCCGCACCATTATCTTTGACTATCTACGGGAAGCCATGACCTACGATGAGACTGCCCGGACCATGAACGGCAGCGGCGACTTTCTGCAATATACGCTGGAACGCAGCGGACACGGTTACAGCGTCCATTACGCCACGGCAGCGGTGCTGATGCTGCGCTACATGGGCGTTCCGGCCCGCTATGTGGAGGGGTATTACCTCTCGGCGGAGGATGCCGCCCGCTACAAGGCCGGTGAGACCATTACCCTGACGGAGGAAAACGCCCACGCCTGGGCGGAATACTATGTCAGCGGTGTCGGCTTTGTGCCGTTCGAGGTGACTCCCGGCTACATAGACGACGAGGAACTGTCCCTGGGCGGCGACAGCCCGGATGAGAATACCTACGAGAATAACACCCAGCAATTTGTAGAGGTGGAGCAGCCGGAGGAGATCAACGAGCACAAGCAGGACCGCTTTACCTTCTCGCTGGATGCCCATTACCTGCTGCTTCTTCCGCTGCTGCTGATCTTGCTGCTGGCCGGGTACATTTTCCATCGCCGCAGGGTGTTTCGGAAGAAGATGGCCGCTATCGACGCCGCAGACGACCGGGAGGCCATTGCCATGCGCTTTGGCTATGCCGTTTGCCTGCTGCGCCACAGCACGGTCCGGCCCCCGGAGGGTGCGGCAGAAGCCGCAGAACTGAATCAAAAGGCGCTGTTCAGCACCCAGGAGATAACCCCGGAGCAGCGCAAGCAGGTTGACTCATTTGCCGTGCGTGTACTGGATGCCTGCAAGGGCAGCTGGACACCGTGGGAGAGAATACGGTACCGGCTCTGGAACTGCCTGTACTGAAAACCAAAAGGAGGAAAGAAAATGCACAAAAGAGTAATGGCTCTGCTGCTGAGTCTGGTGCTTCTGCTCTCTGCCGCCATGCCGGTCCCGGCGATGGCCGCAGAGGAAGAGTACGCCGGCAGTTTCGTGTTTGTTGCCATGAACGCCAACAGCACCATCGTGGAGCCAACCCGTATCCAGTATAAGTCTGGGCAAACCATTCAACAGGCGCTGGCTGATTCAGATATTGAATTTGTTGGCCTGGAGCAGGGATTCATCTATGAGATCAACGGCGTTTCCGCCAATTACCTGCTCTATTATGACAAGGGCGGCTACAAGCTGGATGCTCCGGCTTCTTCCATCAAGGCCCTGTGCGTCCATGTATCTTCGACTTACTCGGACGAGGCATTTCAGCTGATCCTCCAGATGGCGGATTACCTGGACATGACCAACCATGTACAGAATTATCCGGCAGCGGCCAATGCCTATGCAGCGGCGCTGAAGGGCCTGCGGACGGCGACTGCCGACTCGGCAGGGCCTCTGCTGCAAACCCTGAAAGATGCCATTGCCGAATATGCGGCCCTTCTGGACGGGACCAAATACACCGTCTCCGCCACAGCGACCCAAAACGGCAGCGCGGTGGAGGATCCGGTCCTCTCCCTTACGGATGGCTATGGCAATGTTACCACCGGCACCGGCAGCGTCCAGGTCATCGCTGGTGACTATAAGTTCCGTGTGTCCGACAGCGGACATAACCGCACAGAGGGAGCGCTGACGGTCTCCGCCGACGCCCAGGTCTCCGTGACCCTGCCCTACGGCCAGTGGTTCGGTAATATCCGACTGCTGGATGCCGATCAGGAACCCTACCGCGCTGCACAAAACCGTGCAAACCACACGGCGCAGTATTGGATCGAGGATACAGCCAATGCTCTGAGCAGCGTGTATCTGAATGCGGCGATGGGCAATGTCCCGAATACCAAGACCACCAAGCTCCGCACCATCTATACCGGTACCAACGGCAAGGATATGTCGGGCACATCTCGCAGCTGGAACAGCACAGCCACATCCCTTACTTACCTGCTGACCTCCGGCATGGAGGGCAAGACCTTCGCGCTGGAAGCACAGTATACGGGCTCGGACGGCTACACGCAGATTCAGTCCTACGATGTTACCGTGACCCGTGTGCCCACGCTGAAGGCTCTGGCAGCTACGGCGGAGGGAACCAAGCTGCCCCTGGAATTTGAACCGAACACCCGAGAGTACAGCCTAAAAACCGTGTCCTCCACGGTGGATATTGACGCCGCACCCTTTGGTGAGGATTATACCGTCACTGGAACCGGGGCGGTGCAGCTGACCGGAGACACGCAGGATCACACGATTCAGGTAGCAGCGCCCAACGGGGAGCAGAGCACCTATACCCTCCACATTCAGAAAGTAGCTTCCGTACCGGTGACGCTGGCTGTGCCCTCTGGCACAACGGTGCAGGTGATCAATGGAGCAGGCTCCGAGATTGCCCCGGTGGATGGGACCTATCACCTGGTCCCCGGCGAGAGCTATACCTGTATCGCCACGAAGGACACCTGGTATCACACGCAGATCACCTTCACGGCTTCCAGCGGACTGAATGTGTCCGTCCCGGAGCCTGTCACCACCGATTGGCTGTCCGATCTGTCGTTCTATAACGGCACCTACGCTTCCAGCCGGATCGCCTACGCCGCCGACAAGACCTTCTCTGCCGCCGACCACACCTACCACTATACGGTGTCCGACTGCAACAGTTCTGTTGCCATGCAGGCCACGGCAGAAGGGACCGTGACGGCTCTGTATCAGACCCAGAGCACCGTCCCGGAGACCCATGACCTTGCACAGACGGTAACGGTCACGACGCCTGTCAGCAAAACGGGTCTTGCTCAGAGCCTGACCTACGCCGTGGCCAAGGCCGGTTACGGCCAGACGGTGACGATCCGCATTTCCAAGACAGAAAACGGCACTACCTACTATCAGGACTACGATATTCAGCTGCTGCGGCAGCTGCACCTGTCCAGCCTGACTATTGCCACAAAGGATGAGACACTGCCCTTTGTAACTCCAAAGGGCGCAACGGCCCGCTTTGATCGAGATACCACGGATTATTATGTTAAGGTAGACCGGGAGACCGCCGCTCTCTACCTCTCCGGCACCTATCCCAACAGCAGCACAGACACCGCCTGCTGCGGCGGGTACTATGCCAAGGTCAACGGCGTACGCTATGATACGCTGGCCGGCGCGGAAGCGGTCCTGAACACAGACCTTTATAATGAGGATATTTCGGTACAGGTCTGCCACGCAGATACCGGCAGCATTGAGCTGACCTATACCGTCCATGTTCAGAAAAGTGACCCCATCCAACTGACCATCCAAACGACCCCGGCGGATGCCACGGTGTTCCTGACCAACGATCTGAACGGCAAGCGCATCGTGGAGAAAAACGGCACCTACAGCCTGACCCCCGGTGCCAGCTATTCCTACACTACCACCTGCGCCGGGTACATCGGTCAAACGGTGGAGCACTATACCGCCCCCGACAAGGACGGTACACTGACCATTACGCTAAAGAAGGCTCCAGCCAACGACAAGCTCATCAATTTCGATTCTGCGTGGCCCCACTTACGCCAAAACAATGAGAATAACGGTGTGGTGGACTACAAGACGCCGGTCTACGCCAAGGATGCCGAGCTGTACTGGGCTACCTCCATTGGATCCGGCTACGATGTGAACGCCTGCGGCTGCCCCATTTTGGTGGACGGTGCCATCTACACCTACTCCGGCTCCCGCATTTACAAGGTGGATGCTATCTCCGGCGAAATTCTCATTGATAAGCCCATGGATCACAACTCCAGCTTCGCCATCAACCCGCCCACCTACGCCAACGGCATGATTTTCGTGGGCCTGTCTGACGGCACGATCCAGGCGTTCGACGCCAATACCCTGGACTCCCTGTGGATCTACCGGGACTCCATCGGCGGTCAGCCCAACAGCTCTATTGTCTATCACAATGGCTACATCTACACCGGTTTTTGGGTGGGCGAGATCAACGAGGCCCACTATGTGTGCCTGAGCGCCACCGACGAGGACCCCACGCAGACGATGGAAGAAAAGCTCCCCACTTGGTACTACACCAGCAAGGGCGGCTTCTATTGGGCCGGTGCCTATGTGTGCGATGACTTCCTGCTGATCGGCACGGATGACGGCGCTTCCGGCTACACCACCGGCAAGCCCAGTCTGCTGTCCTTTAACCCCAAGACCGGCGAACTGCTGTCCTCCTACAAGATGAATGTGACCGGCGACATCCGCAGCTCTATCACCCATTACAACGGCAAGTATTACTTCACCAGCAAGGGCGGCTACTTCTACGAGGCCACTGTGGACGAAAAGGGTACCATTGAGGATGTCCGCACCTTGAAGCTCTACAACTATGCGGACGATCCCGCCAATCCCGCCATGTCCACCTGCACACCCACCATTTACAATGGGCGGGCCTATATCGGCATCTCCGGCACGGCACAGTTCGGCGCATACAGTGGCCATAACCTTACGGTCATCGACATCCCCAACTGGGAGATTGCCTATACGGTACGCACCCACGGCTATCCCCAGACCAGCGGTGTTCTGACCACGGCCTATATGGAGGAGACGGGCTGCGTCTATGTGTACTTCTTCGATAACTTCACCCCCGGCAAGCTCCGGGTGCTGGAGGACAAGCCCGGCCAAACCGAGGTGTCTCTGAAGACCATGGAGACCTACACGGCCAGCGGCCAGACGGAGACCTATACGACGCCCTACAACATCTTCACGCCCAGCGGCGCACAGGCCCAGTATGCCATTTGCAGCCCCATCATGGATGAGTACGGCACGATCTACTTCAAAAACGACTCCGCCTACCTGATGGCCGTGGGCAGCACCATTGAACGCATCGAGGTCACGAAGCTGCCGGACAAGACGACCTACAATGTAAAAGACACCTTCGACCCCACCGGTATGCAGGTAACGGCCTACTACGCCAACGGCATGACCCGCGATGTGACAAAGTATGTCACCTGGTCCGATAAGCCGCTGAAGGCCAGTGATACCGACTTCCAGATCACCTTCCCCTACGCCATGTACCAAAACCGAGAAAACAGCGACACCCTGGAGATGGAATACGGCGTCCATTGTGACAAGCCCATGACCACCCTGACCCTGACCATTGCAGATCAGAGTGCAGTCAAATATGGAGATGTAAATGCAGATGGCATCATTGATGTCTCCGATGCCATGCTGATTTGCCAAATCTATCTGGGCAATGTTACCCCGACAGATACGCAGAAAAAAGCCGCCGATGTAAACGGCGACGGCACCATGGATGTCTCCGACGCCATGATGGTCTGCCAGTATTACCTGGGCAACATTACAAAGTTCCCGGTGGAACAATAAATCATAGTGGTACACGGAAATAAACCGGATATGAAATGGCCTCCCCAGCTTGCCCACCGTGCGCATTGTACGGTGGGTAAGCCGCACTGACGGCAAAAAAACATTTCTGCAAGGAGAAGACGCCTATGAAAAAACATTCCATTGCGCTGCTGCTCCTGCTGGTGCTGCTGACCGGCTGCGGCGCAAAGACAGAGGAGGCACCATGGCAGACCGCCTACCGTGAAACGGGTAAATATCTACAAGAGCAAGATACGCTTTCCGCAGGCTCTGTTGGCGGCGAGTGGGCGGTGATCGGCCTGAGCCGTGCCGGACTTCTCAGTGATGAGACTGCGCAGAGCTATGAGCAGACGGTAGAGGACTATGTCAAGCAAGCAGGTTCCGTGCGGCTGCACCACGCGAAATCCACTGAGAACTCCCGCGCCATCTTGGGCCTGACGGCTGCCGGATATAATGCCGCCAACATGGCGGGCGTTGATCTGACGGCGCGTCCCCGCTGGACGGCCTGTGCGCCTTTGCCTGCGAGGGCGGCGGCTTCCGTCACAGCGATGAGGTATGGCTACCGAGCAGGGCTTCTACGCACTGGCCGCCTGCGACCGCTTCCGGCAGGGCCAGACACGCCTGTTCGACATGACGGATATTGAGGTGAAGTGATATGCGGCGATCCAAACCTCTGTGCACATTGCTTCTGGCACTGCTCCTGCTGACCTGTGCCGGAGGGAAAACCGGCTCCTGTAGAGCCACAGGACAGCGATGTGGATGCGGACACAAAGTATACCTGCATCATATCCATCTCTTGCGAGACGATCTTGGACAATATTGATAAGTGCGTTGAGAGCAAGAAAGCCCTTGTGCCGGAGGACGGTATCATCCTTCCAGCCACAGAGGTAACGTTCAGCGACGGCGAAAGTGTCTACGATGTACTGCAGCGTGTCTGCAAGGCAAATAAGATACACATGGAGTCCAGCTTTACGCCGGTGTATAACAGTGCCTATATCGAGGGTATTCACAATCTGTACGAGTTCGATGTAGGGAAGCTCTCCGGCTGAATGTATGCCGTCAACGGATGGTTTCCTAACTACGGCTGCTCCCGCTACCAACTGAATAACGGCGATGTGGTGGAGTGGTGCTATACCTGCGATCTGGGAGAAGATCTCGGCAGTGGTATGGGAGGATAATGGAGGCACCAGAATATAGAGAACGCTGATATAGGAAGCGGAGTTCCCGGAACACATTGGCCTCTGGAGATATTCGAGAGGCCGCCTAACCATGCGACCAGACAACACAACAAAACGGACAAAAAGCCAAGGATGGCCCTTTGCGGCCATCCTTGGCTTTTTGTCCGCTTTTCATTATGCGGATACCAATTTCATTGCCGTGCCCCACCGTTTCTGCCGTTTGCGAGTTCTTCACAAATGACGAAACGGAGGGAATAAAATGCATTTTGACCGAATGGCATACGGGGAGCGAATCAAACGGTTACGCACCGGCAGAGAGCTCACTCAAGAACAGCTTGCTGAAAAGATAAATGTTAGTAGAACCTACATAGTTAAAATTGAGAACGGCTTACAGATAGGCCCGATTGAAATTGCCATTGAGCTGGCAATGTTCTTCGATGTCTCCATGGATTTTCTCTTGCTTGGAAAAGAAAACTATCGCGTGGACAGAAAGCAGTGTTTGAGAATGGCAATCGATATCCTCTCTGAATTGCAAGCGAAACTGTAAAATGTTCCATTTTGGGTATGCAATGTTCCAAACTGTTTCTGTTCCGTGGCTTTCCTTCAAGGTACAATTTACTCAAGCCAAACAAAGGGCCTATTGTACCTTGAAAAACGCCATTCGGCCATATTCGGCAACTGGATCACATCAGCAGATGAGCCTCCGTAAGAAAGAGGACGGCGATGCGGAGAACGCGCCATGACCACCTGCACGGGAATTCCCCGTGTCAATGCAGGCCCCAGATCGGAAGGTGCCCAGCGATACCCGTTCATCCAAAGCAGCCGCGGCAGGCTGCCTCGCCATGATCTCATCTGCCTACAATGGTACTTCTGCATAGCGACAGATACAAGCAATCGGTGCAGCTCGGAGAGATCCTCGGAGGGGTGCAATTCCCATGTGCGGCGCCAGCCGCAGACCAGTTGACCGCCCAACAGTCCGGGAAGTAGTGTCGAATAGGACTGGACAAACGACAGAAACGGCGTGGGCCGTTCCGGGAAACCGGGGCGGCCCCGCCATGACCTTTGCCTGATGGCAGAAATGCGGGTGCTGCACTTTCCCTCCCCCTCACATACCTACTACCTATACCCCATTACCTCTTACCGCAGCACCCGCGTTTGTGCCATCAGAAAACGGATATAAGGAGAAAACTATGCAGGATAAGAACGTTGATTTTTGCGGCATTTTGAATCTTTTGGCCGCGCTGAAACGAGCCGGTTTTCCCAAGGCAGAGCTGGAGCAGGTCGCTGCGCGCATCGCGGCGCAGACCGGCGCAACGATCCTTATTTCTTTCTGAATTTCTTTGCAAAAAGCAGTAGCTTTAACGAGATGACTGTGGTATGTTGTGTTGCTACAAGGAGGAGGTGAACAGCCACGGAGGAGAAAAAGATCAATGGGAATCTTGCCCTAAACGGCAAGGAGCGACGGGTCATTAGGATCGAGGCCAACCATGAGCGGGATGCCCAAAAGCTGCGAGTGGCCGCCTACTGCCGTGTCAGCTCCTCCTCGGAGGATCAGCTAAATTCCTTCGCGGCTCAGAACATCCACTATACGCAGTACATCACCGAGCATGATGATTGGCGGCTGGTGGACATCTATGCCGACGAGGGCATCACCGGCACCTCGGTGGAGAAACGGGAGGATTTCAAGCGGATGCTGGCTGACAGCGAACGCGGACTCATTGACCGCATCCTGGTCAAGTCCATCTCCCGCTTCGCCCGCAACACGGTGGACTGCCTGAACTACGTCCGAATGCTGAAGGCGCAGGGCATCGCGGTCTACTTTGAAAAAGAAAACATCAACTCCATGGACGAGTCCACAGAGCTGATGCTGACCATGATGGGGGCCTTCGCCCAGGCGGAGAGCGAGTCCATCTCCGGCAATATCCAGGCGGGCAAGCGCTACGCCATGCAGCGCGGTGAGGCTACCATTAACTACCACAATCTGTACGCCTATGAGAAAGGACCGGATGGTAAGCCACGGGCCATTCCAGAACAGGCAGAGATCGTCCGGGAGATCTACCAGAAGTACCTCCGCGGCGACAGCCTTAATATGATCCGCAAAGACTTAGAGGAACGTCACATTCCAAACGCCCGTGGCGGTGTAACATGGACACATACAGCGGTACGAGGTATCCTATCCAACGAGAAATACGCCGGTGACGTCCTGATGCAGAAAACCTTCCGACAGGACTGCATTAGCCGTAAGACCATCCGCAATACAGGGCAACGTGCCATGTATCTTGTGCAAAATAACCATGAAGCGATCATAGACCGCAAGACATACGACGCAGTGCAGACAGAGTTGACGCGGCGCAACGCACTGAAGGGCAATACACAGAAAAGCACTCCCAGCGGCAGAAGCTGCTACACGCCGAAATATGCCCTGTCAGATCGGGTCATCTGCGGTGAATGCGGCACACTGTACCGCCGCTGCACCTGGGTCAACAGAGGAAAGAAGCACATCGTCTGGCGCTGCATCAGTCGCTTCGACTACGGCAAAAAGTATTGCCATGATTCGCCCGCCGTGGATGAGCAGCAGCTCCAGCAGGCCATCCTGCGGGTTATCAACGGCGCAATGTCTGAGAAACCCGCACTGGTGCGGCAGGTCACGGAAAATCTACAGGTGGTGATACGTCCCAGCCGAAGTGAAGAACTTACCGTCGCGGAGATCGACAGAGAATTAGAAGCTCTGGCACGGGAGTTCGATACCGCCTTCGTAGCTGCGGCCTCCGGCAATAGTGAAGACTATAGTGAACGGTTCAAGACGATCCTTGCCCAGCAAGCGGAGCTGAAGACCAAACGTGCCGAACTGGAGCAGCGGCAGGCAGAAGACGCAGAATTGACCAGCCACATGGAGTTGGCCGCAGATACTTTGGAGCAGGCCGGTACAGTCATTACGAAGTGGGACGAATACCAAATTCGTGCGTTGGTCGAGTCGGTCAGGATACTTTCTAAGGATGAGGTGCTTGTCCGGCTGAAAAGCGGGATCGAGAAAATTGAAAAGTTGCAGAAGTAGAGTGCGGATTTGGCACGCTGAGGTCATTTGTTAAAAGTGATGTGCAAAGTAGTTGAATACGCCTTGAATAAATTTGGCTTTTCAAACATTTTAGTCGAAAAACCGAGTCCTTTTTGCGCATCACACGCTGGAAACTGATTGCGACGCGACGCCGGAGCAACATGAAAAGTTTCGGCGCTTCGGGGGGGCAGATGACGTCAAAAGGGATGCTGAAGGGGTTGCGTGAAATAGGACAAGCCTTTGATTACTTACGCTGAAAATAAGCACACCCTTTATGTAAATAGCCCCCGCTCTTCGATAAAAAAGCTCGAAAAGCGGGGGCTGCTCTGAGGTATATTGTCTTTGAACACTTTTGCTATAATGCGAGTAAGGCAAAATTGGAGTGCGGTTACTCGTTATCGGATAGGATGTTCTCCAGCCAGGTCATATCAGTTCTGAATTGATTGAACTCATGGTCACTCCATTTTTTTGCGTCCTCATCTATGGGGTGAGCCGGTATCTGACGGTATCGGTTGAAGCGAGCCTTCAGCGTTTCAATTACCGTGTCCTTATCCTGGCCGAATAAAGCCGAAAATATAG